>JABAOF010007476.1_pt1 | contig 44915 bp, 44 predicted proteins | sample 7062171 | NCBI WGS metagenome assembly JABAOF01 (sample SAMN14538628, study PRJNA623070) | marine sediment metagenome | biome: marine biome [ENVO:00000428]; feature: marine pelagic biome [ENVO:01000023]; material: deep marine sediment [ENVO:00002113] | place: India: Gulf of Khambhat ... | reverse complement strand
GACCATTATGGTTCTGGCGAAAGCAGGATTCTCTTGGAGAAATATTTGGGTGATTAAATGAGCGGAGAATTCCACTCAGGCTTCGTGGCAATTGTTGGTAGACCCAATGTTGGAAAATCCACTTTAGTAAACTATTTTGCTAATCAGAAAATAGCCATTGTTTCAAAAAGACCGCAGACCACCAGACATCAGATTCGGTGTATTGTTAATCAGCCTGACGCACAGATTATTTTTATAGACACACCCGGTTTTCACAAACCATTTTCACTTTTGGGAAAACATTTGAATTTGACTGTGCGGAATGCGCTACAAGAAGTAGACATAATCCTTTTCATGGTTGATGTTCTTGAGGGCATTGGGAGAGGTGATGCCTATCTTGCATTGGAACTTAAAAAACTTAAAACACCGACCATTCTTGTTCTAAATAAAGTAGATGCCGTTGAGATTGATAGACTGGATCAGCAGTTAAAACTAGCAAAAGAATTTAGTGCCTCATCTGCTTTATACGTAGTTTCTGCACTTACCGGAAGCGGTATGACGGAATTGCTTAACGGGATTGTTTCTCAACTTCCTCCAGGCCCCCAATATTACCCGGAAGGAATAATTACTGATCAGCCGGAACGTATGATAATTGCTGAGTTCATAAGAGAGAAAGCTTTAGAGCTTATGAGAGAAGAGGTACCTTATAGCGTAGCCGTAGAGATTGAAGAAATTAAACCCCGGAAAAATAAGGACCTATTGGATGTTTCAGCCATAATCTATGTTGAGAGGGACTCACAAAAGGGTATAGTTATCGGAAAGCATGGACAAATGTTAAAGGAGATTGGTACGCGGGCTCGTCAGGAAATTGAGAGGTTGCTTGGCAGCCAAATAAATCTTCAATTGTGGGTAAAGGTAGAGAAGGATTGGAGCCACAAGGAGTCAATCTTAAGAAGAATGGAATACTAAAATAATTCAAAATTCAAAATGCAAAATATAAAATGACAATGCGAATTTCAAAAAGTTAAGGGATCAGGCAAGCTAAAAGAATCAGATTTTTTAAAGATTTTTGGATTTTGATATGTAATTTAGATTTTTACATTTTAATTTTTGATTTATTCTTGGCAAATAGACTCGGCTGCAGGTTAAAGTATTAATTTAAATTGTTAATATTCCAGCTTAAGGCTGAAAGCTTTAAAAACTGAAGCGAATAAAAGTATAGTAGTAACAAGCAAAACAGTTTTGCCTGGGTCAGATAAGGAGACGATTAATGAAGAGAGTCATACCAGCACTTTTGGCAAATGATCTTGAAGATTTCATAAGATTAATAGAGCAAGCAGAATCTTTCGCTGATTATGTACAGATAGACTTGATGGATGGTCAATTTGTACCGTCCAAAAGCATCAGCGCAAAAGAGTTAAGAACAGTCAGAACAACTCTGCGTAGCGAAGCACATCTTATGGTTAAGGACCCCGAAACCTACCTTGAAGCACTAAAGGAGTTTGGATCGGAAAAGATTGTTTTTCACTATGAAGCTGTCACGGAACCGAAGAAACTATTTGATAAGCTGAGAGGTGTGGGGTTTCAAGCTGGTATCGCAGTTAATCCGGAAACCGCACTCTATTCTATTGAAGGATTGGTAGATTCAGCAGACTCTGTTCTTTTTCTGACTGTTGATCCCGGGTTCTATGGCAGCAAATTCATTCCTGAGGTCTTGGAAAAAGTAAAGGAGTTGAAAGCTAAAAGACCGGAGGTTGAAGTTGGTGTAGATGGGGGCATAAAACAAGACAATATTGATGAAGTACTTGAAGCAGGCGTTGATTTTGTATGTGTAGGAAGTGGAATATTTGCTCAGGCGGATCCCAAAAGAAGCTTTATTGAATTAGAGGCAAAGTTTGATGACCGCAATACTTAGCGAACGAGATATTTTAGAACTAGAGCTTAATGCCAATATTTTGCGTCAGGATATCATCGGAATGCTGGTAAATGCCGGGAGTGGGCACTGTGCGGGACCGTTGGGTATGGCAGAAGTTTTTTCTGCTCTTTATTTCCACATCCTAAGTCATAATCCCAAAAATCCTTTATGGAAAGAAAGAGATCGTCTCATTCTTTCTAACGGTCATATATGTCCTGTTTTATATGCAGCTATGGCCAGAAGCGGCTATTTCCCTGTAGAAGAGCTTATGACCTTTCGCAAGCTTAACACGAAACTTCAGGGTCATCCTCACAATGCCTCCCTGCCTGGTGTAGAAAACACAGGAGGACCTTTAGGTCAAGGAATATCTCAAGCTGTGGGTAGAGCTGTAGCAGCTTTGAGGGAAAAGAAGAAGTACAGGATTTACTGTATAGTCAGCGATGGAGAACATAACGAAGGTCAAACATGGGAAGCTTTAATGTTTGCCGGAAATCACAAGCTAAGAAATCTCACAGCTTTAATGGATAGAAACAATATTCAAATTGACGGATTCACGGAAGAAATTATGCCTCTTGAGCCATTAAGAGATAAACACAAAGCTTTTAACTGGCATGTGATTGAGATAGACGGTCACAATATTCGGCAAATAGTGGAAGCGTGTGAAGAAGCAAAAGCTATATATGAGAAACCAACTATGATCATTTGTCATACCATTCCCGGTAAAGATGTAGATTTTATGGAGAATGACTATCACTGGCATGGAATTGCACCTAAACCCGATGAGGGTGAGAGAGCGCTTGAACAGCTTAGGAAGAAAGAAAAAGAAATTAGGGAAAGACTTGCTGAGCTCACGGTTAGGGAACCTGGTTTTTGATTGAAAGTTAAATGTATTATAAGAAAGTTAGGTTGATATTTGGCTCTTTATGCCAGCAAAATCTGGATTTCTTATATGGTAGCTATAGGCTCGGTTGCATGACATGGGGATACGCAGAAAAGTCGTTAGTGGGGAGTCGTTTGTAAGGAGTAAAAATTTTACTACCAGCTGTCGACCAAGAGACTTCAAGCTAATTTATAACGTAGTATAGAGGATTTACAAATGAGCACAAAAGCAAAACTTGTTGATAACCTCTTTGATCCTGATATAGAGAAGGTACCTACACGAAACGGGTTTGGAGAAGGACTGCTTGAACTAGGTAGAAATAATCCCCAGGTATGGGCACTTTCAGCCGACCTCACAGAATCAACCAGAGCTCTTGCCTTTTCTGAGGAGTTTCCTCAAAGATATATTGAGGTAGGAGTCGCTGAACAGAATATGGCGGGAATTGCAGCCGGTTTGGCTCTCGAAGGAAAAATACCGTATGCGTGCTCTTTTGCCGTATTTTCGCCAGGTAGAAACTGGGATCAGATTCGAGTTAGTATCTGCTATAGTAATGCCAACGTCAAGATAGCAAGTTCTCATGCTGGTATTTCCACGGGGGCTGATGGAGCTACGCATCAAGCTATGGAAGATATAGCAATGATGAGGGTACTCCCCAATATCACAGTAGTAGTGCCCTGTGATGCTCTGGAGACGAACAGGGCAGCCGTTGAAGCAGCAAAAATAGAAGGTCCAGTATATCTGAGGTTTCAAAGAGAAAAGTCCCCTCTGTTTACAACTGAAAAGACACCCTTTAAGATTGGGAGAGCAGAAGTATTTTGGGAAGGCGAGGACGTTGCTATTGTTGGGTGCGGGCCAATTCTTTATGAGGCTCTGGTTGTTGCCAGGGAACTGCAGGACAGCAATGTATCCGTTATGGTAATCAATTGTCATACTATAAAACCGATCGATGAACAAACAATAGCTTCAGCTGCTCGGAAGACGGGAGCGATCGTAACCGTTGAGGAACACCAGAAGTATGGTGGATTAGGGAGTGCAGTAGCCGAGGTTCTTGTAAAAAACAGTCCGGTTCCAGCGGAAAGGGTAGCTATTAATGATACTTTCGGAGAATCGGGCGAACCAGAAGAACTTTTGGCAAAATACGGTTTAACTCGAAATGATATTAAGGAAGCTGTACTGAGAGTGCTGAAGAGGAAGAAGTAATAAGGTAATAAGGTGGTAAGTGCTGGAATGTTGAAAGCGGCTCCAGGGTTATAAGGCTGTAGAGCTATGCTTCACATCTTAGCGCCATGAAGAGCTGATAACTGCCAACTACCAGCTGAGACATGGAACTGACAGACCAAAAACTTGCTAAGCATATAGACCATACACTTCTTAAACCAGAAGCAAGTGAGCTGGAAATCAAGCAGCTTTGTGAAGAAGCTGAAAATTTCGGATTCTTCAGCGTCTGTGTCAATCCAATGTATTTGGACAGAGTGGTTGAGAAACTAAAAAGAACAAAAATAAAGATTTGTACGGTAATAGGATTTCCTTTAGGCGCGAATACACCTGAAGTAAAAGCGTTCGAAGCCAATGATGCCATTCTGAGAGGTGCGCAAGAACTGGATATGGTAATGAACATAGGGGCTTTAAAGTCGGGAAACCTCAGTTTGGTAAGTGAAGACATAGAAGGAGTAGTGAGTTCAGCCAGGCGGCGTTCTGTTTTGGTCAAGGTTATTGTTGAAACCTCTTTGTTAAATAATGAGGAAAAGCGGATTGCATGCCGTATCTGTGAGCGTGCTGGAGCAGATTTTGTTAAAACTTCAACTGGATGGGGAACCAGGGGGGCAACCATTGAGGACGTAAAGTTACTACGTGCTGCAGTGAGCCCTCAAATTGGAGTAAAGGCATCCGGGGGAATAAGGACCGCATCTAAAGCTATTGCCTTGATTGCAGCAGGTGCAAACCGCATAGGAACTAGCTCTGGCGTTAAGATAATGGCTGAATTAGGAAGTAGGAAGTAGGAAATTCGAAATTGGGAATTAGGAATTAGAAAATCGAAATTAAGAGCAACGAATAACTAATTCCGAATAACTAATAACTGCGCTATGAAAAATCGTCTATACAAAACCGAAGCTATAGTAATAAAATCGATGGATTTAGGGGAAGCAGATAAGATTGTTACTCTCTTTTCGCCGGCTCTGGGAAAAATCCGGGCGGTAGCAAAGGGAATAAGGAAAACTAAAAGCAAATTTGGAGCCAGATTAGAACCTTTTACCTGTGTGAATTTACTTCTATACAAAGGTAGAAATCTGGATATAGTATCTCAGGCAGAGATTATACACCCCTTTCGGGCTGTAAAGGATAACCTGGATCGGATAAACTACGGGTGTCTTATGCTCGATATTATTGATAAAGTATCACAGGAAGGGGAGAAAGAGAAAGAACTTTTTAGACTCCTGTTTTCTGCTCTTGAAACCCTATCTGAGATGACAAAGAGCTTTGAACTTCTTCTTGCCGCTTTTCAGCTTAAAGTGATGGCGCTGATTGGATATCTGCCACAGGTTTCATTGTGTGCTGGCTGCGGTAGCCAGCTAGCTTCTGAAAATATGATGAAGTTTAGTTTTTCCTCGGGCGGAATACTCTGTGCAAGATGCAGCGGTGCAGATTCTGAAGCACTCCCAATTTCACCGCAGGCAGCATCTCTGATAAGTAAATTAATGAAGGCTGATAGATTCAAACTACAGGAAATGGTGGTAGCGAGTGAAACTCAAAGGGAACTATTTTCTTTAGCACAAATGTATCTTAACTACTACCTGGAGGTTCCGTTTAGAACCTTTAACTATTTGATGCATATTAGCGAAGGGGAGAGCCCTCCTGAAAAAGATAATGATATTACGGGAAGCATGAGCGAAACGTGTTGAAGATTACCAGACCTGAAAGAGCTAGGATTCAAGGGTTAAAGTGCTTAGTTAATGAGGAACCTAAATTTAAATATCTAAGTCCTGCGATTTGTAAACAAATGACTAACGACTACCAAAATCGAAAATCAAAGATTAAATATTAAATACACATATCAAAAACTTAAAAAGTTAAATTGGGTCTCTGCATTTTGTGTTTTCCTTAGGGTAGGCAGGTGTTTTTGATTTTTGATATTTCATATTTGATTTGGAATTAGTCATTCAAGTTCATATATTTTTCAGAATTTTGTGCATGGCATTTAGAATTTTCCCAATTCACTTGAATCTTATAACCCTTTTGTATTAGTTTCCTTCCTATATCCAGAGGCAGAAAAAGACAATAAAGAGCAGATAAGTGATAAGTCATGGGTTCCAAAGGCATTATATGCTTTATATGTTTAGTTCTTATAATAAGGGGTATATGAAAAAATGTTGAGCAAAGCAAGCCTTGCTCCAAATTAGGGAAAGGAGGGGTAAGAGTGTCAACGTATACTGTTCTTTGGAAGCTAACCGATTCTGGCGTAAAGAATATGCACAATCTACCGCAGGTCAGCGAAAGAGTAAAACAAGCTTGCGGTGATAATGGAGGCGAGCTTAAGCATATGTTTCTGTGTATGGGTGAGTATGATGTGATTTCGATAATTGATGCACCCCAAGATTCAGCAATGCTTAACATTTTGACTACTATAACCTCCTGGGGAATAACGCACACAGAGACTTTACGGTGTATCTCCGTTGATGAGTACGCTCGAGCGATTCGAAAAGCTGCTTAGAGGTTGGCTAAAAGGCCCCACAGAGCTGGGGCCTTTTTTATTTTGTTAATTACCCCTATTTATGAATAATCCAGGTACCTGTTACTTGTGTATTTTCAGTAAAAAGCTGATTTCTTTTGTCGCTAGGAGACCAGATTACAGAAAACTTAACAGATAGTAGCTTGTTAATCGCATATACTATGGTATGCTGATAGGGGAGGAGATATGAACCAATCCTATGTTGATGAGCTTTCTAAAATCGACGTAATTCGAGAGCGTACAGGCGTAAATTATGAGAAGGCCCGGGATGCTTTGCAGGAAGCAACGGGAGATGTAGTTGGTGCTATTGTCTATTTGGAGAAGATGGAAAAAAAACAATGGTGGGTAGTAAACTCAAGTGAACTTTTTGCAAAAGTCAAGGAGCTTATCAAAGCAGGAAATGCACGAATTATCAGAATTAAGCATAAGAATAAAGTAGTATTAGAAATACCTTTAACTGCAGGAGTTATAGGTGCGATGACAAGTGCAGTTCTAGTTCCCTATTTAACAGCAGCAGCTCTGATAGCAGGATGGTATACAAAGTGGCGGGTTGAAATAGAAAAGAGGTAATTTTTATCCTCCGTTAGGACTAGATCTTTGTTATGCCATATTTATCTGAATTATTTCCTCAATTCGCAACCCTTTCTGTTGAAGACAGAAGAAGATTAGTAATGGGGCTAATATTGATATTTATGCTTTTTTTGTTTGGAGTTGCTGCCTGGCTGTCAGTTCGCCACACAGAAGTAAGCATTAATCAGAATGCGTTCGATTTCATGGAGCACCTTTTTCCTGGCGCAAAGCGTCGAAATGAATCCTTGATTCCCGTAAGCAAAGATCAGATAACCAATTTACAAAATAAGTTAAAAAAACTTACTCCCAAAGATAAGGAGCTTAGAAAAGCCCAAAATCATTTGATACAAGCCCTGTCTTATCTTTACAGGGAATTGGAAGCAGAGAGCGCATTTGGCCGTTATGCCGGAAATCACCAATACGAGGAAGCTGAGCGTGCATCCAAGGAACTGGATGAAGCTAGGGGCAAGTATATTTCGGAATATCGAAAAGCAGAAAATTATATGAATGTTTACAGGAAGAGGATAGGAAGTAAACCCGTTTACGTTAAGTTTCCCGATGAGGATTAAAAGCTAAGAGATATTTTTATGACGCATGAGCGCATCGAGGTGGAAGCATATGCAGGATATAAAGGGCCAGAAATGCCGCGAGTTTTCTTATGGAAGGGACGGAAACTGGAAGTCAAGAAAGTTAAAAGAACATGGTATCAGGAAGATACTAAAGGTACACGGTATCAATTTTTTCGAATTCAAGCAAGCGATAAAAAGGAGTATCTAATCTCTTATTCCGTACGTGAGGACACGTGGTATCTGGAGAATACTAGTAATTACTAATGATGTATTATATCTTTAGCCATCTTGATTAGTACTTGAGTTTTGTCCTATTATTTAGAACGTGGAGAAAAATCTAGAGAAGAGATATCTCTCGCTCCAGGTATGTTTTGGCGTAGTAGCGAGAGAATTTTAATTTTAATCGGACTGGTAAATGAATTTTCAAAAAATAATTCTAACTTTGGAGAATTTTTGGACTAAAAAAGGATGCGTGCTAGCTCAACCCTATGATGTTGAGACAGGGGCAGGTACGTTCAACCCCGCTACTTTTCTGCGCTCGCTAGGTCCAGAACCATGGAAAGTTGCTTATGTTGAGCCATCGCGAAGACCAACAGACGGGCGTTATGGAGAGAACCCCAACCGGCTTTACCAGCACTATCAGTTTCAGGTTATCTTAAAGCCAAGCCCAAACGAAGTTCAGGATATATATTTAGAAAGTTTACGATCACTCGGCATAAAACTGGAAGAGCATGATGTTCGCTTTGTTGAGGATGATTGGGAATCACCGACATTGGGCGCCTGGGGACTGGGATGGGAAGTCTGGCTGGACGGCATGGAGATTACTCAGTTTACCTACTTTCAGCAAGTAGGTAGCATCGATTTAAAGCCCATATCCGTTGAGCTCACTTATGGACTTGAAAGAATTGCTATGTATATCCAGGAAAAGGATAATGTATACAATCTGAGTTGGGCTCCCGGTATAAACTACGGGGATATTCATCATCAGGGTGAGATAGAGTGGTCTCAATATAATTTTGAGGTAGCTGATATTAAACTGCTATATGAACTCTTTGAAAAGTATGAGAAAGAAGGAAAAGATGCTCTGGAGAAAGGATTGGTTCTTCCCGCCTATGACTATACTCTAAAGTGTTCTCATACATTTAATCTCTTGGATTCTCGCGGAGCAATAAGTGTGACAGAGCGCACTTATTTCATTACGAGGGTAAGAAGCTTAGCCAGAGCTTGCGCTCAAGCCTACCTTGTTCAGAGAGAAAAAGCGGGATTTCCGCTACTTAAGAAGCATAGAGCAGAGTAGGGAATAAGGAGAAAAAATTAAATTTCTTTATCTCTCAACTCTACGCTCTCAGCTCTATGCTTCATACAATTTATGAAAGGCAGATGGTATTTTGCCCAAGGATTTACTGTTAGAGATAGGAACTGAAGAGATGCCTGCTTCTGCGGTGGAAGCGGGAATTAAGCAGCTGGAGGAAGCTCATAGGTTCCTAAAAAATTATCGTATCTCTTTCCAAAGTATGCTGGTAAAGGGTTCTCCACGCCGGCTTGTTTTGATAGTGAGAAAAGTAGTTGAAAGGCAAGAGAAAATTTTGCATGAGACAAAAGGACCAGCAAGACAGGTGGCCTTTGATAGCAAGAAACCAACTGCAGCAGCTATCGGTTTCGCAAAGTCCCAAGGTATTTCTGTAGAATCGCTGCTTATTAGGGAAACACCACAGGGCGAGTATGTGTTTGCTGTGAAAGAGGAACAAGGTCAACCCGTAATTGAGGTATTACCGCAGCTACTGAGAGAGATTATTCTTTCACTTTCCTTTTCTAAATCAATGCGGTGGGAGGATGGAGACCTTCGTTTCGTACGTCCGATTCGATGGCTGCTTGCACTTTGGGATAGTAAGGTTATTCCCTTGGAAATAGGCAGCCTTAAAGCAAGCAATAAGACGTGGGGACACCGCTTTTTAAGCGAGAAGAATCCGCTAACTGTTAAGAAAGTAGACGATTATGAGCAGTTATTAAAAAATGCCGGGAAAGTGATTATTGACCATCGCAAGAAGAGGGATTATATATTAAAACAGATTGAGGATATTGCTGCTCAGCACAGCGGAAAAGCGGTAATTGACGAGGAGACCTTTCGAGAGGTGATACATCTTGTGGAATACCCTCATGCTATATATGGTCATTTCTCTGACGAATTCTTGTCTTTACCACGTGAAGTATTAGTAACAGCTATGGAAGCTCACCAACGTTATTTTCCAGTTGAAGATGAAGAAGGCAATCTAAAGTCCGGTTTTATCGCCGTCCATAATGGAGATGAGAATTTTGCCGGCCTCATAACCAGAGGTCATCAGCGAGTACTGCAAGCCCGTCTTGCTGATGCAAAATTCTTCTTTGAGGAGGATCAAAAACTACCGTTGTATCAAAGAACCGAGGGGCTTAAGGGTGTAACATATCAAGAAAAGTTGGGTACAGTGTTCCTGAAAGTAATGAGAATACAAAAACTTTCGACCACAATTGCTGATGTTCTGGGAGCCGACCCTAACGTAAAGGACTATGCGGGCCGTGCTTCTTATCTTTGCAAGTCAGACTTGGTTACTAATATGGTGGTTGAATTTCCTGTATTGCAGGGAGTTATGGGTAAGGAGTATGCTCTGCTGTCTGGTGAGCCCGCTGAAGTTGCAACTGCCATTTATGAACATTATCTTCCAAAATCAGCGGGAGATGAATTACCTTCCAGCTTGACAGGAAAGATTGTAAGTATTAGTGATAAAATTGATACTATTGTAAGTTCTCTTGCCGTTGGACTTATACCAACTAGTTCAGAGGATCCATATGCTCTGAGAAGACAGGCACAGGGAATTGTCTCCATAATCTTAGATAATCAGTTTATACTGCCTCTGCAAAAACTTATCTCTGCATGTTTGGAAATGCTTAATGAGCAAGAAGTCAAGTTTAACAGTATGAAAACTCACGAGGAGGTTGAATCCCTCTTCAAGCAAAGAATGAGGCAGACCATATTGGGTCGTGGATTAAGTTATGATGTAGCCGATGCAGTTCTCAGCTTTAAATTAGAGGATCTGCTAGATATATATAAGAGAGCTGTTGCTATCGGAAAATATCAGGGCAAGAAAGAGATGGAAGATCTGCTTACCGCCTTTTATAGATGCAATAATCTAGCCGAACCGGAGTATGGCTCTTGGGTTAAAAAAGAATTAATTATTGAAGAGGCTGAGAATCAGCTTGCACATGCTTTGGACAGAGCGGCATCAGAACTTGCTCATGCCATTGGAGAAAGTAACTATGAGCAAGCAATAAAAATACTGGCAGGACTAAGACCGACTATTGATTTCTTTTTTGATAAAGTACTGGTTATGACCGAAGACGAGAAATTGCGCAAGAACCGCCTCTGTATTCTTAACAGGGCAGTGGAGATATTTCAAGCTGTAGCTGATTTTTCGAAACTAGTATCACCAAACAGTAATTAGGAATTAGTAATTAGGAATTGGCTCTAATAACGAATAACTAATAACGAATTGGCAATTAAAAATGGAGGGTAAATAGCCAAAATGGCTGGGGCTCGAATATATGTGCTCTCTGACTCTCTAGGGGAAACTGCTGAAAATGTATCTAAAGCTGCAGCAAGCCAGTTTCCGGAAGATGACTTTAAAATAGTTAAGCTCCCTAAAGTAAAGAATAAAATGCAGATTGATGAGATTGTTAAAAGAGCGAAGAGCGAAAATAGTGTAATATTCTATACCCTGGTTGAGCCTGAGCTCAGGCGTTATTTGGAAGAAAAAGCAGCGGAAAGTTCTATTCCGCGAGTTGATGTTTTGGGCCCCGCTATGGGTGCTCTGGAGATAGTTTCTGGAAATTCACCTAACTTGAAACCGGGGATATGGCGACGTCTAAACCGCAGCTACTTTCGTAAGATTGAAGCTTTGGAATTTTCCGTAAAATGTGATGACGGTAGGAACCCCAGAGTTCTTAAAGATGCTGAAATTGTTCTAATTGGAGTGTCGCGAACATCAAAGACACCTCTAAGTATGTATTTGGCCTACTATGGCTGGAAAACAGCAAATGTACCTATTGTCTACAATATTCAACCACCGGGCGAGCTCTTTGAAATACCATCCGAGAAGATAATCGGTCTCACTATTAGTCCTGAAATTTTACTCGAGATACGTGGGCAAAGACTCGAGGCTATGAGAGGAAAAAAGAGCTCAGGTTATGCTAAACTTGAAGAAATAATGAAAGAATTGAGATACGCAGAGTCTATTATAAAGAAATTGAAGTGCCGGACCGTAGATGTAGGGCAAAAAGCCATAGAGGAATCTGCCAATGAGATACTTAAATGTTTTACATAGCTTAGACTGCAGAGAAGATTTTTAGTGGTTTTGTCTGTCCGGGCAGCACCGTCTGGACAAGTGAGTTGAAAATTTAAATACAGAGCACAAAACGACCTGTCCGCTGAACTTAATGCTTTTAACGGGTTGTCAGTTGGTTTGAGATTTGCAGGCCCATACAATTACAGAAAATGTACAAGTTCTTTGGAAGGCGGGCAATCCAAAATTAGAAATTATATCTTATGAAAGTAAGAGAATATAGGCTAACAGTGTAATTGGTTGTTTGCAATTATTTTATTGTTTTTTAAATCTATTATTACCCTCAATTTTGGATTTTGATTTGCCTGCCAGCCGGCAGGTGGGTAATTTTGCTATTTAGTATTTGATTTGATATTCAGCTAGGAGGTACGTATGAAGAAGAAATATGTTTATGAATTTAAAGAAGGAAGCGCCAAAATGAAATTTCTTCTTGGTGGAAAAGGCTCAAATCTCTGTGAAATGACAAGACTGGGCTTTCCTGTACCCCAAGGTTTTGTTATCTCGACCGACGCATGTAACGTTTACTCGCGTACCGGGAAATTCCCACAGGGTATGGAAAAGCAAGTATGGAGCAGTCTTAAGAACCTGGAGAAAAAGAATAGAAAGAAACTTGGCGATCCTAATGATCCTTTGCTTGTATCCGTTCGTTCTGGTGCAGCTTTCTCAATGCCGGGTATGATGGACACTGTTCTTAACCTTGGTCTCAACGAAAGCTCAGTTCAAGGTCTTATTAAACAGACGCAGAATCCACGGTTTGCCTACGACTCCTATCGGCGCTTTATTCAGATGTTTGGGGACGTAGTTCTGAAAGTGGATGGAGCTAAATTCGAACATGCCCTCTCAGAACTCAAAAAAAAGAAGGGGGTTAAACTAGATACCGAACTTGATGAAGACGATCTTAAAACACTGATAAAGACTTTTAAGCGATTAGTAAAGAAAGAGACAGGTACTGATTTTCCCTCTAATCCTAAAGAGCAGCTCAAGAAAGCTATTGTTGCTGTATTTGAGTCATGGAATAATCCCCGGGCTAACGTGTATCGGCGGGCTAATAATATTCCTGATGATTTGGGAACTGCAGTAAACATACAAACTATGGTGTTTGGTAATAAAGGGAATGATTCGGCAACGGGAGTAGCTTTTACCCGTGATCCGTCAACCGGGGCTAAAAAAGTATATGGGGAGTATTTAGTTAACGCTCAGGGTGAGGACGTAGTCTCAGGTGCGCGAACCCCACAACCCATTTCCAAATTGAAAAAGCAGATGCCCAAGATTTATAAAGAGCTGGAAAATCTAATGAAGAAGCTGGAAAAACACTATAAAGATATGCAGGATATAGAGTTTACAATCGAGCAAGGCAAACTCTATATGCTGCAAACTCGAAATGGGAAACGAACTGCCCAGGCGGCACTCAAGATCGCTGTAGATATGGTAAAAGAGAGGCTTCTTACGAGAAAGCAAGCAATAGGAAGAATCGATCCTAATGCATTAGATCAGCTTCTTCATCCCAGGCTCGATCCTGCTTCAAAGTATGAAGTGTTGGTAAAAGGATTACCAGCTTCACCCGGAGCAGCTACGGGTAAAGTGGTTTTTGATGCTGATAGGGCTGAGGAGCTTGGCAGGAATGGGGAGAAGGTAATTCTGACTCGCTGGGAGACAACTCCAGATGATATCCACGGAGTCATAGTTGCTCAGGGAATCTTAACTTCCCATGGAGGTATGACCAGTCATGCGGCTGTAGTTGCTCGCGGTATGGGCAAACCCTGTATATGTGGTGCAGAGGATATAAAGATTGATTTAGGCAACCGGATTTTTAAGACAAACAGTACTATCGTTAAAGAAGGAGATATAGTAACTATTGATGGAGGAAGCGGTGAAGTAATTCTTGGAAGGGTACCCTTAATCTCACCGAGTATTGGTCCCGACTTCAAGAAATTATTAGCATGGGCTGATGGATTGAGAAAGCTCAAAGTCAGAACTAATGCCGATACTCCTGAGGATGCCCGAAAAGCCAGAGAATTCGGAGCGCAAGGAATTGGTCTATGTCGAACAGAGCATATGTTTATGGCGGAGGATAGACTTCCCTATGTAAGAGAAATGATTTTGGCGGAGACCGATGAGGAGAGAAAAGTTGCTCTGGATAAACTTCTACCTGTGCAGCGCAGTGATTTTGAAGGTATTTTTAAAGCAATGCGGGGACTACCGGTGAATATCCGTCTTCTGGACCCTCCCCTTCATGAGTTTCTACCTAATTACTGTGACCTCAACGTTGATCTAGTAAAGATGCAATATGAGAACGCTCCACAATCGAAGATCAGGCAGAAAGAGATTCTTATTGATAAAGTACGTACTCAAATGGAGGCAAATCCTATGCTCGGTCTCCGAGGATGCCGCTTGGGATTGATATATGGGGGTATTTATAAAATGCAAGTAAGGGCTATCTTTGAGGCTGCCTGTAATATAGCATCTAAAGATTCAGCGCCTATAGTAGAAGTTATGATTCCCCTGGTTGCCCATGCTAATGAACTGAAGATACTTAGAGAAGAAGTAATTGAGGTTGTAGAAGAGATACTTAAGCGGAGACGTAAAAGAATACGTTATACAGTGGGGACTATGATAGAAATACCACGTGCTGCAATTACAGCAGATAAAATTGCTGAATATGCCGACTTCTTCTCCTTCGGCACTAACGATCTTACTCAGACCACTTTTGGCTTCAGCCGGGACGATGCAGAAGGGAAATTTCTACCCAATTATCTAGAGAGAAAGATACTTGCGGATAATCCTTTTGAGGTTCTAGATGAAAGCGGGGTTGGCAAATTAGTGGAGTTAGCTACAAAACTTGGGCGAAAAACCAAGCCTAACCTTAAATTGGGAGTCTGTGGTGAGCATGGAGGAGAACCACGCTCGGTGAAGTTCTTCCACAAAGTAGGTCTGGATTATGTAAGCTGCTCTCCTTACCGCGTTCCCCTGGCTCGCTTGGCGGCAGCTCAGGCAACTTTGGCCGATGCAGAAGCAGGAGCGAGGGAAAAATAGAACTATTATGAGCGTACGTGATGATCTAGAAGAAGATGAAGTTAAGCGTCTATCTCCCCTTGCGCAGTTAAGCAAGAACACTCGCGGCCGCAATACACAGGAAAGGCCAAGCAGTATCCGTACTGAATACCAAAGAGACCGCGACCGTATTATTCACTGCAAAAGCTTCCGGCGGCTTAAGCACAAAACTCAGGTATTTCTTGCACCGGAAGGTGATCATTACCGCACCCGGCTAACTCACACTTTAGAAGTTGCCCAGATTTCTCGAGTAATTGCACGTGCCCTAAAGCTGAACGAAGATTTAACTGAAGCTATTGCTTTAGGCCACGATCTGGGACACACTCCCTTTGGACATATTGGCGAGGATGCTTTAACTGAAGCGCTGGAAAGACCCTTTTATCACAACCAGCAGAGCCTTCGAGTGGTGGAACAACTGGAGTATGACGGCAAAGGGTTGAATCTGACATGGGAGGTAAGAGATGGTATCCTGCATCATACGGGGGATGAAAACCCTTCTACACTTGAGGGCCAGATAGTAAAGACTGCAGACCGTATTGCTTATATTAACCACGATATCGATGATGCCATACGGGCCAATGTCATCAGTCAGGATGATCTGCCGCCTGATTTGGTAAGAATACTGGGTAAGTACCACAGTATGCGCATAAACACCATGGTGGTTGATTTAGTTGAAAACAGTATAGATAAAGACAAGATCCAGATGAGCGGAACCATCAGCGAAGCTACTGACAATTTACGGGATTTTATGTTTGACAGAGTATATCTCAATTCAACAGTAAAGGGCGAGAGCTCTAAAGCAAAAGACATTCTTAAATCGCTATTTTCCCACTATCGCGAGCATTCCGGTGAGCTTCCTAAAGAACTTCTGCGCTTAAAGGATGAGTTAAACGTAAAAGTGTGTGACTATTTAGCAGGAATGACTGACCGATATGCAATTCGGAGGTATGAAGAAATATTTATTCCAGCTTCCTGGATGGTATAAGTTGACTAAATATCGACACAAACCTACTCATTTGCTATAATTTCCGACCAGATTGCATTTTTAATTGTAGATGCAACCCGACATAAGTCAGTATTTAGATGCTTATTTTGGCTAATAGATGTGAGTTTGCCCCAAATCCCTAATCAAATGCGCTAAATTTAGAGTGGTTCGATAAAACTTGTTCTGAGTAGTCCGGAATGTTTACTATCAAATTTGTCGAGGGGTTCGCTATATCTTCAAGCCTGAAGTTGTTGGATGACAATATCAAATAGTAAAAATCGAAATGGCTGTCTTCAGCAAAGTAGAAAGATTGAGCTTATTTGTTCTAAATTTTAAAGATTTAGATTTTGAGTTTGTCTAGGGCTTGGAATTTGGGATTTAGAATTTGTGGACACAGATCGGTACCGGCATATCTAATATTTATACAATTTTTGAGAGGAGTTGAAATATGGGTCTAGTTATTTTATGCGTTCTAGCTGCTTTAATTGGACTGGTAACTGCAGTCTACTTCGCCTACACAGTTTTAAAACACGATGCAGGAACAGAAAAGATGGTTGAGATATCGAAAGCAATACAGGAAGGTGCAATGGCCTTCTTAAGTCGAGAATATCGGACCATTGCCTTTATACTTTTGGGAGTAGTAGTTTTAATGATATTTTGGTTGAGGCAGCCTCTAACTAGTATCTCTTATATCTTTGGAGCTATTTTTTCTGCAACGGCAGGATTTGTAGGTCTATCAATTGCTACTAGGGCTAATGCGAGAACGACCAATGCAGCCAGGAATAGTCTTTCACAAGCGCTACTAGTTGCCTTTAGGGGCGGAGGCGTTATGGGTCTTACCGTTGCGGGACTCGGCCTTTTAGGATTAAGTGTTAGCTTCATCGTCTTTTATTTTCTAACTGGTCTTGATAAGAGTGGAGCATTTTTTAGCATCGGTTCTCTAGAAATTACCGCTAGGAATGTTTTCGAGGATATTATCCCCGGGTTTGGCTTGGGAGCTTCCACCATTGCTCTTTTTGCCCGCGTTGGTGGGGGCATATTCACAAAGGCGGCTGACGTGGGAGCTGATCTTGTAGGTAAAGTAGAGGCGGGAATTCCTGAAGATGACCCAAGAAATCCAGCCGTTATAGCAGATAATGTCGGAGACAATGTTGGTGATGTAGCAGGGATGGGAGCCGATTTGTATGAATCTTATGTAGGCTCGATTGTTGCCCCCCTGGCCTTGGGTTCATTGCTTTTAGGTTTTAGAGGTGCCGTTCTACCTCTTTTGATTGCTTCAGTTGGAATAATCTGTTCGATTATTGCCAGTTTCTTTGTGAGAAGCAAACCTGGAGGTCATCCTGGAAAAGCTCTAAGTTACGGGACTTATGGGGCCGCTATTCTCACAGCTATCGGGTGCTACTTTATAGTGGTACTTATTTTGGGCCCAGATGCTAAAGTTATACATCCTGTTGGATTCTTCTTTTCCATAATTGCCGGTTTAGCTGCAGGAATGGGTATTGGTCAAGTTTCAGAGATCTACACTTCTGATAGGTTCAAGGGAGTAAAGGAAATTGCAGAGTCCGCAAAAACTGGGACTGCTACCAACATTCTTGCTGGTATAGCTGATGGCATGCGTTCAACAGCTTGGTCGATAGTTATTTTAGTTTTTGCAATACTTTTATCATATTTCACCGGTGAATGGGCAATCGAAGGTGGTGGAGTTTTTGCCATAGGCCTTTCGGCGATTGGCATGCTGGCTACGACTGGTATTGTAGTTTCAGTTGATGCGTATGGGCCCATAGCTGATAATGCTGGAGGAATTTCTGAGATGAGCGGACAGGGTAAAGAAGTCAGAAGAATTACTGACTCGCTGGATGCAGTTGGTAATACCACAGCTGCTATTGCCAAAGGTTTTGCTATTGCTTCAGCGGCAGTGACTGCTCTCGCTCTTTTTAAATTATACTCGGCAAAAGTTGGACTGGTTAAAATTGACATTCTTGAAGCTCCAACGCTGGTAGGTTTATTCTTAGGCGGAATGTTTCCATTCCTCTTTTCCTCTCTGGCAATTAAGGCGGTAGGAAGAGCAGCCTTTAAAATGATTGAGGAAGTTAGACGGCAATTTAGAGAAATACCCGGACTTCGAGAGGGTAAAGAAGGGGCTAGAGCTGAATATGCTAAGTGTGTTGACATATCAACCAGGGCAGCGTTAAAAGAAATGGTTGCGCCTGCTTCCATAGCCGTAATAAGCCCTATAGTGATTGGGCTTTGGGATGCCCAAGCACTGGGTGGTTATTTAGCGGGGGCACTGGTTGTAGGATTCCTTATGGCAATATTTATGGCTAATGCTGGCGGTGCCTGGGATAATGCCAAGAAATTTATTGAAGCAGGGAATCTGGGTGGCAAAGGCAGTGACGCTCACAAAGCAGCTGTTATTGGCGATACCGTAGGCGACCCCTTCAAGGATACGGCTGGACCTTCACTAAACATACTGANNGGGATAATGCAAAGAAATATATTGAGGCCGGGCATTTAGGTGGAAAGGGAACAACTACTCATGCATCAGCGGTTGTCGGGGATACCGTCGGGGATCCCTTCAAGGATACTGCAGGTCCTTCTATGAACATTATGATTAAGGTAATGTCGGTGGTTTCGGTAATTTTTGCGCCCCTGTTTATTAGATAAATGTCAAAAATAGGATTCAAGGGGTCAAGGGTTCTAGGATTCAAGTAAATATTAGAAATTCTAAATACTGAGCACGAAATTCTAATAATCTCCCCTAACCCCTCTTTAGAAAAGAAAGGACATATAAAACCTCTTTTTCCTCAAGGGAGATTGGAGGGATTAACCTTTCATAAAGGAATATAAAGGGAGATTATTCCTTGAATCCTAAATCATGTATCAACTAATAAGTCTTATCTGCCTTAGCAAAAATTTGCTATTTTCTCTCTATTTGAAGGTATCTCCAGTCAACTGTCTAATCTATGCTTTATCAATTAATTAGAACTCTGCTCTTTGTTGTTGCAAAAATGCAAACAGCCAATAGTAAATGACCAAAAGCTAAAATGCGTATTTCAGACGAAGATATTGATCAGATACGGGAAAGAAATGATCTGGTAGAGATTGTCAGTCAGCATGTGACTTTGAAGAAGTCTGGACGTAGTTTCAAAGGCTTGTGCCCCTTCCATCGTGAAAAAACTCCCTCATTTATGGTGAATCCAGTTAAACAGCTGTATCATTGTTTCGGTTGCGGTGAGGGAGGAAACGCCTTTACATTTGCAATGAAGACAGATAATCTCTCGTTTCCCGAGGCAGTAAGAATGTTAGCCGACAGAGTTGGCTATCGACTGCGCTGGGAAGAGGAAGAAGGTGAGGTTTCAGAAAGAAAAAGGATATGCGATGCTCACCGTTTTGCTATGAATTTTTACCATGATTACCTGATTAAGCAGAAAGATGCTGCTGTTGCCAGAGAATATCTCAAAAACAGAGGATTTAATGAGACAACAATAAGAACTTTTCGACTAGGTTATGCTCCAAAGAAATGGGATGCCCTTACGGTTTATTTACAGAGAAAGGGATTTAAGCTTACTGAGTTGGCTCTAGCAGGTCTAGCAGGTAGAGGGGAACAGGGGCCTTCTTATTATGACCGTTTTCGCAACCGCATTATTTTCCCAATTCTTGATGTCCGTGGAAGAGATGTATTGCCTTCGGAGGCCGTATCATTAATGAAGGCCACCCCAAATATCTTAATTCTTCGGAAACTCCTGTTTTCCGCAAAAGTTACCAGCTTTATGGTCTATTTCACGCCAAGAGTGAAATAGTACGGGTGGAGCAAGCAATTGTAGTAGAAGGATATACGGATGTTTTAGCTTTATTCCAGTCAGGGATAAAGTATGCCGTAGCCACTTTGGGCACCGCTTTTACTTCAGAACATTTAAGACTGCTTGCCCGTTTTGTTGAAAAAGTAATTTTAGTCTTTGATGCAGACATAGCAGGTAGTACTGCTGCTGAGAGGGGATTTGGACTATTAAGTGAAGCTAAAGTTGACCTTTATGTTATGACCTTGCCCGCGGGAATGGATCCTGCTGATTTTATTATGAGTAGGAGCAAGGAGGAGTTTGAAGACGGACTAAATAATGCGAAACTTCTGATTGATTTCTGTTTGGATCAAGCTGTGGAAAAATTCAACTTAAGAGAGACAGCGGGAAGAATAAAGGCTGCTCAATCAGCAATTTCCCTAATTAAGAATCTTCCGAGCCCTATAGCCAGAGAAGAATATTTGCGTAAAACAAGCGACAAGTTGAATATTTCACATCATTCACTGCTAACAGAGCTTAACAAGAATAAGGGCGTAATGAGGGCAGAACCTTTTGAAATTATGTCAAAAACTGGTAGAATGGATACTCAAGGCTTAACTGAAAGAGAGATGATAAAACTACTTATTCATTATCCTGAAGTATCAAAAGAGGCACTAGAAGATCTTGAAGTGGAAGACTTTACGAATGAGAAAAATAGGTACTTATTTACTGTTTTAAAGCGGTTTTTCAAGGGTAAAAATAGTTATGAGGTAGCAGATTTATTTAACAAGATTGAAGGAGAAGAGGAAAAGAGCTTACTAAGCAAACTGGCGTTCGATAATATCGAAATAGAGGATATAGCAAAATATTTCCAAGATATTTTAAGAAAACTCAAGGAATTTAGGCTTCAATGTCAAATAAATAAACTAAAATCAACGTTAGAAAAACTTAATCCCACCAAAGACCCTGTGGGATATGATGCATTATTTGAGCAATTATTACAGTTAGAGGCTACCAAGAGAGATCTTAAAGAAAAAACGTTGTAACATTCTAAGCTCGGCTTAAGGTTGAGCTTAGTCTTTCTATAAGATATGAGGGATATTATGGGAAGACCAAATTTGAAAGAGTTTAGAGAATTAGATATTGATAGTGTAAAAGAACTTGTCGCCCGTGGTCAGGAAAAGGGGAGCCTTACCTCTGATGAGATTGCTGATGCTCTTCAAGAAATAGAACTGACTACTGAACAGATAGAGAATATTTATTCAGCACTTACAGAGTTAGGGATAGAAATTGTTGATACTCCTAGTGAAGAGATAGAAGAAGTAGGACAGGAAGTTGACGAGGGTGAAGAGCGGCCACAGAGAAAGATAGATTTTTCGGTTAAAGCCCCTACCAATGATCCGGTAAGGATGTATCTTAAGGAGATTGGTAAAGTTCCGCTTCTTACGGCTGAAGAAGAGGTGGATCTGGCCAAGAAGATTGAGAAGGGTGAAGCTGCTACTAGCAAGCTGGCAGGAAAGAGCAAGCTTTCAAGAGAACAGAGAAGGTCTTTGAAAATGGTAGTCGAGAACGGTTTAGCTGCTAAGAGAAAGCTGGTTGAAGCAAACCTGCGTCTGGTAGTGAGCATAGCCAAACGTTATGTGGGACGGGGTATGCTTTTCCTTGATCTTATTCAGGAAGGTAACCTCGGTCTTATCCGGGCAGTCGAGAAGTTTGATTATCGCAAGGGATATAAATTCTCCACCTATGCTACATGGTGGATTAGACAGGCTATAACCCGGGCCATTGCTGACCAGGCTCGTACTATACGCATCCCGGTTCATATGGTTGAGACCATTAACAAGCTGATAAGGGTGCAGCGGCACCTTTTACAGGATTTAGGCCGGGAGCCTACACCTGAGGAGATTGCCGAGGAGATGGATCTGACACCTGAGAAAGTTAGAGAAATACTCAAAGTATCGCAGGAACCGGTTTCTCTGGAGACTCCCATTGGAGAAGAAGAAGACAGTCAGCTTGGTGACTTCATAGAAGACCAGGAAGCAGTAATTCCTGCTAACGCTGCATCATTTGTGCTTCTTCAGGATCAGCTGCGTGAGGTTTTGGACAGCTTAAGTGAGAGGGAAAGAAGAGTGATTGAGCTTAGGTTTGGACTTAAGAACGGACATCCTCGTACGCTGGAAGAGGTTGGTCGTGTCTTTGGAGTTACGCGTGAACGTATCAGACAGATCGAGTCTAAGACTTTGAGTAAGCTTCGCCATCCGAGCAGAAGTCACAAGCTCAAGGACTATCTTGATTAATAATTGGAAAACCGGATAGTAAAAATAAGAAAAGAGCCTGATCTTCAGGCTCTTTGTCATTATTAGTTTCAGCACAAAATAGCTACTTAAATAGACTTTCAGGTATATTAAGATCTTGAGATGAAGTAGTAATTGTATTCTTAGCGGGAAAGATTAAAAAGTCTTTGCTTTTTTGCCCAAAGGTTGATGGTAAAAAAGAGCTTGACCTAATCCAATTAAAACTACAAAAGGGAAAATATAAAAACGGGTTTGTAATTTTGTGGCAGGTTGGAGTTTATATGCTTGAGATAAAAGACATTCTCGATCACAGAACCATTGCTATAGTAGGGTGCTCTCGCAATCAAGAAAAGGATGCCCACAAGGTACCAAAGTATTTGAAAGAAAAGGGTTACAAAATAATACCTGTTAATCCTCTGGCAGATGAAATACTGGGAGAGAGAGCTTATCCTGGTCTCCTGGAGATGCCTGAGAAGCTTCAAAAAATTGTCGAAATAGTGGATATATTCAGGCCCAGCAGGGATGTTCTGCCCATCATTGAAGAAGCTATTATACTAAAAAGGAAATATAATGTTCTTAAAGCTGTATGGATGCAGCTTGGTATTGTAAATGAGGAAGCAGCCGAGAAAGCAAGAAAAGCAGAAATAACTGTGGTTATGGACAGGTGTATGAAGATAGAGCACAAACGCTTGCATTCCAGCTTGATTGATTAAGGAATTAGAATGAAATTTATAAAGGACAATATTCAATAGCGCGGATAATTCAGATACTGACTTATCCTCTTCTGAATGTTTGGAAATTTCAATGTTTATGCAGGCATTTTACATTGGATATTGAACTATTGATTGATATCTATGGGATAGTTGGAATGTTCTATCAAAAATGTTGGCCTGAGGAGTAATGGAAAGCAAGAAATCAGGCAAATATTAGAGCTTAATTAGAAAGAGAGGAGCGGGATGACAAACAGGGCAAAATGGTTACTAGCAGCAGCAATTGGAATCGTTATAGTTTTAATATTGGGGATTTCAATCTACTCATCTGTAACCGCTTTGTTTTATAGAACACAACCTCAAATAACTACAACTCAACCGGAAGCCCTGAAACGGGAAACAGGCGAAGCACCTCCGGCTCAGCTTGGGGAGGCGCCCGCAGAGAAAGACAAGCAAGACCGTCTGATAATCAGAAATAAATCAATCAAGCTTGAGGTAAAAAGCGTAAAAAAATCTTACTCGCAAATTGAAAAAATCACCATAAAATATGAAGGTAGTATTACAAGTTCTCAAATTTACTCAAATTCTTCCCCAACCCCGGTTCCCTTAGAAGAGGCACAGTCGACCAGCGTTACTAAATCTATGTCGGCCTTGATTACCGTCAAGGTCCCTGTCAAGAATTTTGATCCAGCAGTTAAAGACTTAAAGAAGCTTGGAGAATTAAAGAGTGAGCAGGAGGCAACCGAGGAAGTTACGGAGCGTTATATAGACTTGAAGGCCAGACTCAGAAACTTACAGCGTCAGGAGAGCCGTTACCTTGACATACTTGACCTTGCCAAGAAGGTAGAGGAGGTCTTAAAGGTCGAGAATGAGCTTACCAGAATCAGGGGAGAGATAGAATCTTTACAAGCCCAGATAGATTACTTAGAGAGAAGTGCAGCAATGGCAACTATTACACTCGAACTCTCTGAACCAAAGACAATAACTGAACCTGTATGGAAGTGGGGATTAAAGGATGCGGTAATTAGAGCGATTAAAAATTTCATTGTGGTGGTAAATCTATTTATTGTTATTATAGGCACACTGCTTCCTTTGATAATTCTTGGATTTCTTATCTGGTTTGGTATTTATTCGTGGAGAAAATTAGCAAGAAGATCCACTTAAAAATGTACAAGTTTGACTAAAAATAGAATTTTTGAGGTTTTTTGGTAAAATGAACAAATTCCCTATAGATACTTCAACCTTACTGCTTCTTTTACCGCTCATCGTTCTTCAGCTTGCGCTTATGATTGCCGCATTGGCCGATCTGGTGAAGAGAGAAAAAGTAACTGGCGGAAATAAAGTTATCTGGGTTCTGGTGATAATCTTCATACAAATAATTGGTCCTATCGTATATTTTGTTGTAGGAAGGAAAGAAGATTGACCAATGTTATTGAGACGGAAGGTCTGACTAAGAAGTTCGGGGAAGTTCTAGCGATAGACCATCTTAATCTTAAAGTTAAAGAAGGATCAGTTTTCGGTTTTCTAGGACCAAACGGTGCAGGTAAGACTACTACTCAGAGACTTCTTGTAGGTCTGGCCAGACCTACGGAAGGAACTGCTCGCATTCTGGGATACAACATCCTTACCAGTATGGGTGAAATTAGCAAGCGTATAGGTTTTCTGCCGGATGTCCCCACTTTCTATAATTGGATGAATGCTACCGATTATCTCAATTTTGCAGCAAATATATTTGGAATTCCTCAAAGAGAGACAAAGTCAAAAATTGGAACACTTCTGGAGCTAGCAGGACTTAGCGGTGTCAAGACAAAGGTCGGTGGATACTCAAGAGGAATGAAGCAAAGGCTGGGTATAGCCCAGGCGCTTATTAATGATCCTAAGGTTATTCTGATGGATGAGCCAACCTCTGCACTAGACCCTATCGGGAGGAAAGAGGTTCTGGACATGATAGCGGCTTTGGGAAAAGAGATAACCGTATTTTTCTCTACTCATATTTTAAATGATGTAGAAAGGGTATGCGACACGGTTGCTATCTTAAATAAAGGTAGGCTTATGACGGAGGAAAGCCTGGAGAGTTTAAAGGCAAAGTATTTAAAGCCGACCTTTACCTTGGAGCTAAGCACAAATCCTGGTGAACTTGCTGCCAGGCTAGAAGGCTTGCCCTGGGTTGTGGTTGTTGAGCGGTCAGGTGATAATATTTTAAAGGTGACTTCAAAGGATTTAGAGTCTGGTGAGCGAGAACTCCCCCTCATAATTGCTGAGCTCAAGCTGCCCTTGAAGAGTTTTCAAGAAGCTGAACCCAGTCTGGAAGAGATCTTTATGAAGATGATGGAAGGAGAATAGTGGCTTTTTTTAAGAAAGAACTCCTGGGAATATTTAAGACGTATAAAATTTGGGTTGTACCGGTAATATTTCTTTTCTTTGGTCTTATGAGCCCACCGGTTGCAAAGCTAGCGCCGCNNATGAGTATTGAAATACCAGAGCCGACTATTCTTGATTCCTTTGGACAGTATTTCAAGAACCTGGCTCAGCTTGGCATTCTTGCAGTTATTCTTCTCTCTATGGGATTAGTTAGTGAAGAAAAATCTAAAGGGACATTACAACTAATTGTAACCAAGCCAGTATCAAGGGGTGCGGTTGTTCTTTCCAAATTTGTTGCCCAGACTTTGCTGATAATTAGTTCAATGGCCGTTTCAGGAGTGGTTTGTTATCTATATTCCATTGTCATTTTCAAAGAGGGAGGGTTTTTGGAGTTCAGCCAGGCGAACCTTCTCTTCATTGTCTATTACGTGCTAATCATTAGCATTACAATATTTTTCAGTACTGTACTCAGTAACCAAATAGCTGCGGGAGGTTTGTCAATAATTGTCCTGGCAGTTCTTTCGGTAACTCCGGTTCTCAACAAATCTTTTGAACAGTACTCGCCCGCCGCTCTTACAGGAATCGCAAATAAAATAATGTTAGATCAAGCAAAAATCTCACAGGCTGGTTGGCCCGTTGTCATATCTTTAGTATTTATTTTGTTTTTGCTGTTTGTTGGCATTTTTATTTTTAGCCGCCAGGAACTTTAGGAGTAAAGGGGCTAGATCTAACAAAGCCAACGCGGCTCAATCTCTTATCATAAGAGAGGCATAGAAAAATCGTATCAATCCATCTCCTTCAAGCGAAGAGAAATGCTTGATACTAATAATTCTGAAATAGGGTGAAAAGATTGTAGTAATATTACTTCTTGAAAAATGGTTCCAGGCGGGGCCGTTTTTGTTACTGAAGCAGACAACCAGGTAGTGCCCCTTCTTTTTTAGTACCCGGTGGATACCTTCTGTATACCTTATTCTATCCTCGGGTAGTATATGATGGAAACAACCCATATCAAAGACAAAGTCGAATTGTCCATCCTTGAATGGTAAATCCACAGCAGAACCAATATAAAACTGAATGTTTGTACCTGCCGCCTCAGAGCTCAGTTTTGCTCTCTGAATAGCCGTTTCCGATATATCTATGCCGGTGGTCTCAAATCCAGATTTAGCAATGTATATAGTATTTGTCCCGAGCCCGCAGCATGCATCTAAAGCCTTCCCGTGAGGGACCAACACTCCACTTTCTATAAGGTCAACAAGAATGGGACGAGGTCTTCCCAGCTCCCAGGGCAAAGATTCGTCTCTGTGCCTCCTGTATATTTCCTCCCATTCGTCATATTTTCCCATATAATCACCATAAACATATTTATATGAGCCTGGGGCGTAATTCTCCAGGGTCATTCTGACCCCGCCTTGGCGGGGGGAAGAATCTCACGATTGGAGATCCTTCGTCGCTTTCACTCTTCAGGATGACGGTGGGCCTTATACACCACCCTCAAGTATATGCTTTAATTTTTATGCCACTGAGACATTATTTGTTTAAATTGAGATTCATTCTGAAAAATATAATAAGTAAATGGATCTGAAAAAGATAGTTTAAAAGTTTAGGAAAATTAATATTTAAGCAGATAGATGGTTTAAAACTTAGGGCTGTCTATGTTCTAGAAAAAATATAATACGAATAAATACGCGTACACTTAGGGATTATAAAAAGATCATCTGTCTGCTGTGGTTTTTCAGCTACTTAAAGATATGGGTGTAAGGGCTGGCAACTTTCTATAAGAAGGTATCCCTGTTGTTGTCTGCAGTATGGATGCCAATTATCCAGCGTTGGCTTGGTTGTATAAAAATTAGATAAAACGGGGTATGGCCTATCTATAACTATAATCCCAGCTATGTTACTGTGTAGTCAGGGCGTATCCCATAGAACATCAAGACACGTAATATTTTAAAATAGGGAATACTTTAAATGGGATTATCTTCAAGCATGCTAAAAGTATGGAAGATTGTGTGGGGAGGACTTAAGGGTACAATATCCGCACGGCTGGGAAATAAACCAGAGCTTCGAGATATAGAGATTGAACCTGTTGTGAAAAGAAGAGAAGTGGGTACAAAGAGCCGGGTTGCCATAGTAAGAAAACAGAATCTCCAAGAGATGCTGGAAAGGGCAATAGAACTTGCGGGAGGAATGGAGATTCCTGCTAAGGCAACTGTTCTCATAAAACCCAATCAAAACTCGGATGATCCGTTTCCAGCAACTTCAAATGCTGCCACAGTTGCCTATTTAGTAAACTATATTAAGAGATTCCATCCCGAACAGGTTATAGTTGCAGATGCTTCCTTCGCTGGGTTTCTTCCTTCCATACGAACAATGAAACAAACAGGAATTTTTCAAGCCGCACAGGAGGCAGGTGCCAAAGTCGTTGGTCTGGAAGAGGAGGAATTTATTACTGTTATGCCTGAAGGTGCAGCACATTGGGAGAGGCCCTTTCGTATTTCAAAACTTTATATGGATGCCGACTATGTTATAAATCAACCAGTAATTAAAACGCACAGATATGCCGGCTACAGCATGGCTTTAAAAAATACTATTGGAGTAATTAATAATAATGATAGGCCGCTTATGCACCGCGCGGCTGATGATCGATTCAGAAGGATGGTAGCGGAACTTAACCTTGCAAGACCACCTGATTTTATTGTTTTAGATGGACAGAAAGCTATGGTTACAGGGGGGCCGTTTTCAGGACAGATTAGGGAAGCAAATCTCGTGATTGCAACAAAGGATATGGTTGCCGCAGATGCCGTGGGGCTAGCCGTACTTAAGTATCTAGGTACCACGGCAAAAATTGAAAACATTTCAGTGTGGGATCAATTGGTTCTTGAATATGCCGGTAAGATTGGGTTGGGAGCCAGGTCAAGAAAAGAGATAGAGCTTGTTTCAGACGGTATTCCTGAAATCAAGGAGATAGAGCATTTCCTTTAGAACTATATTTTAGAACTATATATAAGTGCTATTTCAGTATACAGGTTATTGCAGTTACCGCGAGAAGTGAATTGAGAGGGAAGGGACTTGAAAAGGTTTACTGTGTATTTAGCCCTCAGTTTACTATTGCTATCACTTTCGTGCACACTATCCCCGGGAAGATATATTCCAGGTTCACGAACCACAGGCATAACGCCCAATAAGGACTTTTTCGTTGTTGATATAAAGGGAACTCCTTCAATAGACATAAAAAAGTGGCGTTTGAGCGTTGATGGGGAAGTTGAAAATCCTCTAACGTTTACCTACGAAGAAATTAAGAAATTGCCTCAGTACTCCGAAGTAGCATTGCTTCAGTGCGTGGAAGGACCTTTTGGAAGAGCAAAGTGGACAGGAGTTCGACTGAAAGACGTTCTTAAGTTGGCTCAACCGAAAAAGGGAGCCAAAGAAGTTGTTTTTCGTTGCGAAGACGGGTACTCGACCAGCATCAATCTAACTACTGCCAAGAAGCCTGATACCCTACTTGCACTGAAGATGAATGATGAGGTACTACCTAAACCGCACGGGTTCCCTTTAAAAGTTATCATTCCCGGTAAGTTCGGATACAAGTGGGCCAAGTGGATAAGGAGAATAGAAATAATTGATTATGATTACAAAGGCTACTGGGAAAAACGTGGATGGGACGATGAGGCAGATCTTTCCCGCTGAAAAAAATCTTCTCTAATTTGCGGCTAAAACTTTTTCACCGGCAGAGCCGGTTTAAGCGAAATACTTAGACCTTGCACTAACTTCTGTTCCTATAGGTGCGGGGCTGCGGTACGGCCTTCTGCGTGCTTCATCTTTACTTTTCTATCTCCGTTTGGTCAAATGTTAACCTAGCTGGTTAGTAGATCGTATTATCTCTACATTCAAACATAAAACCTTGTTTACCTAAGCGTGATACATTTTTAGTGGGAAACAGTATATTATCCCCGGACTGGTGGGTACTTTTTCGGCTTGAACGTAGAGAAAATGAATTTATGTAATAAGCATAATTCGTAAACATCAAAGTGTTTCGAGATTTTTTATTCAAAATAGAGGAATTTCTCTATTTTTTGAAGAAAGCTCAAAACTAGGATAAACCGCATACCTACAAAACCTTCCCACAATCATATCTTTTTAATTTAGCTGGAAGGAGGTGTAACCTAACCGGTTGTTGAATCAAATCCTTCCTTACAAAATCCCGACAAAATTGAATGCGACAATTAAATTAACTATTTGAACGGGGGTGAGAATCTCAAATGAGTATAGATGGTTTAAGCTTCTCTATTTCCCGAAGAGATTTTCTAAAGATTTCGGGAGTAGCTACCGCAAGTCTGCTTTTGCCGCCATCTGAGGTAATGGGAGCACCAGTCTTCCCGCTTCACAAAAAAGTGAAGGAGGGTTTTACTATTTGTCCTTATTGTTCAGTTGGATGCGGGCTCATTATAGCTACTGATGAGAAGGGAGTCATTATCAATTCTGAGGGTGATCCTGATCACATTATAAACAGGGGAGCTCTTGATCCAAAGTCAGTTGCCGTTCGCCAGCTATCAAATAGTACCCTGAGGCTCCGTAAGGTCAAATATCGTGCTCCTGGTTCTAATAAGTGGGAAGAAAAGGATTGGGACTGGGCTATTGACCGAATTACCGCAAGGATTAAGGAGACACGGGATGCAACGTTTGAAGAGAAAGATGAAAATGGTGTTACCGTTAATCGTGCCCCGGGGCTTGCCTGGCTAGGTGGGGCAGCTAATAGCGACGAGGATTGCTATCTTGCAGTGAAATTTACGAGGGCACTGGGTATGGTTTATATCGAGCACCATGCACGTATATGACATTCTTCCACGGTGGCCGGTCTGGGCACATCGTTTGGAAGAGGAGCTATGACCAATCACTGGATTGATTTGAAGAATTCTGATGTGATTATGATTATTGGTTCCAATTGCGCAGAGAATCATCCGGCATCCTTCAAGTGGATCCATGAGGCAATGGACAAAGGGACAAAGCTGATTGTCGTAGACCCTCGTGTCACCCGTACAGCTTCTAGAGCAGATATATATGCTCCAATGAGGAGCGGCACGGATATTGTATTCTTTGGAGGACTGATCAACTACGCTCTTGAGAATGAGCTCTATCATAAAGAGTATGTAGTCAAATATACGAATGCTGCTACTCTTATTAACCCAGAATTTAAGGGGCCCGTTGACCTTGACGGTTTCTTCTCTGGATTTGATGAGGAGAAGGGATCTTATGATAGGGCAACGTGGAAGTATCAGGTTGACAGGGCAGATAATCCCCTGCGAGACGAGACTTTAGAAGACCCCAATTGCGTATTTCAGCACCTGAAGAAGCATTACGCCAGGTATACGCCTGACATAGTGGAAAAAGTAACAGGGTGCCCAAAAGAAAAGTTCCTGGAGATAGCAAAAGTTTTCTGTTCCACGGGTCAGCCCGGTAAAGCAGGAACGACTCTTTATGCCATGGGAGGCACACAGCATACGGTTGGCTCTCAAAATGTTAGGAGCCACGCTGTTCTGCAGTTGCTGCTAGGAAATGTGGGTATGCCAGGCGGCGGAGTAAATGCGCTGCGAGGGGAGTCCAATGTCCAGGGTTCAACAGATATGGCAGTTCTTTTCCACATTATTCCTGGCTACATGGCAGCTCCCCGAGCCAAAGATCATCCTACTTTCGAGGATTATCTCAGTAAAGAAACACCAAAGACAAGCTACTGGAGCAACAAACCCAAATTCTTTGTCAGCCTTCTCAAGGCATGGTGGGGCGATAAGGCGATTGCCGAGAATGATTTTGCCTATGATTATCTGCCGAAAGCAAGCGGTAATTACTCTTGGATTTCGTTGTTTGAGGCAATGAATGAGGGCGTAATTAAAGGCACCGTAATTATGGGTCAGAATCCAGCTGTATGTGGTCCCAATTCTAGATTTGAGAGGCAGGCATTGAGAAAACTTGACTGGCTTGTGGTAATGGACCTTTTCGAGACAGAGACAGCTGCAATATGGAAGGAACCAGGAATCGATCCTGCAAATGTCAATACAGAAGTTTTCTTATTGCCGGCTAAAGATGCCATGGAAAAGGATGGAAGCCTGGTTACCAGCGGACGTCTTATACAGTGGCGTCTAAAAGTAGCTGAGGGTCCAGAGGAAGCAAAAGAAGATATTGAGATACTTGATCTAATGATGAACGCGCTAAAGAATGCCTATGCAGGTAGCGCAGAAGCAAAAGATAAGCCAATTCTTGATTTGGATTGGAACTACGGAAATAAACCTACGTCTGAAATGCTGGCAAAGGAGATAAATGGTTACTTTACAAAGGACGTAGTTGATGCTACCGGGGTAGTTGTTGGAAAGCAGGGAGATTTAGTACCCTTGTTTACAGCCCTCAAAGACGATGGTTCGACTGCCTGTGGAAACTGGCTCTTCTCAGGTTATTACTATCCACGGGATGATGGTACTGGAGTAACATCGCCTGCATCAAAACGAAGAGGGCAAGATGATCCTGGTGGCCTGGGCATCTATCCTAACTGGGCCTTTGCCTGGCCAGCTAATCGCCATATCATCTACAACCGGTGCTCAGCTGATCCAGATGGCAATCCCTGGAGTAAAGAAAAAGCACTTGTCTGGTGGGATGCTGACCAGAAAAAATGGACAGGCTACGATGTACCTGACTTCAATACCGCTTTAGCGCCAACAGCGCCAGGAGGAACCAGTCCTTTCATTATGAAAACTGATGGCAAGGGCTGGATATTCGGTGCACTTAATGAGGGACCTTTCCCAGAGCACTACGAACCGGTGGAATCACCGGTTGATAATCTCCTCTCCAATCAGCAGGTTAATCCTGCAATTAAAATATGGGATACAGACAAGGACAAGGAGATAGGGGATAGGCTCGGTACCAAAGATAAGTTCCCCATTATATGTACTACGTATAGACTTGTCGAGCACTGGCAGGCAGGTGCGATGTCAAGGAATCTTGGATGGCTTGCCGAAACTCAGCCGGATATGTTTGTCGAGATAAGCAAAGAGCTGGCGGAGGAGAAAGATATTAAGAATGGTGATACCGTTATTGTCAGCTCGGCCCGAGGTGAGATCAAGGCCATTGCTGTGGTCACGGTAAGATTCCAGCCATTTACTATAAACGGTAAGATGGTTCATCATATCGGTATGCCCTGGCACTATGGTTGGATGGGACTGGCAACAGGAGATATAGCTAATGATCTCACTCCTCATGTAGGGGATGCTAATACGATGATTCCTGAATATAAGGCCTTTCTAGTTGATATTAGAAAGGAGGCGTAAAACATGGCTGGAAGAGTAGTACTTATGATCGATGAATCAAAATGTACCGCATGTAGGGGATGTCAGGTGGCATGCAAGCAGTGGAACGACAACGGATATGAGGAGACAACCAATACAGGAACCTATGAGAATCCTCCTGATCTCAATCCGGATACATTCACCAGGATTCAATTCTTTGAGAAATTAGAAGAAGGTCAAACAAAATTCTTTTTCCTTAAGCAGGGGTGCATGCATTGCGGTAATGCAGCGTGTGTAACTGTATGCCCTACCAAGGCTCTGAAACAACACGAAATGGGCTTTGTCTCGGTTGAGAAGGATCTCTGCAACGGGTGCGGTTACTGTGCTGAGTTCTGTCCCTTTAATATTCCCAGAATTAAGGTAGACAGCTTGATTACTGGATACGGGAAGACAAGCAAGTGCCATCTTTGCCAGGACAGAATAACAAACGGTCTTACGCCGGCTTGTGCCAAGACCTGTCCTCCTGGAGCAATCAAATACGGAGATCGTGATGAGCTGATTGCAGATGCTAAAAAACGGATTGACATCCTGAAGAACCAAGGACATGTTAACGCCAGCCTTTATGGAGAGAACGTACTCGATGGCCTTGGCAGAATGTATATACTAACCGAGAAGCCGGAAGAGTACGGACTCCCAAAGGAACCACGTTTACCTGTGCTAACCGAGTTCTGGCAAAGCATATTACAGCCTGCGGGTGGTTATATATTTGGCCTGGGAATTCTTGGTCTGATAATTAACTACCTGGTAGCTTCACAGAACGTAAAGAAGGTTTCGGAAGAAAGTAGCGGCGAATCTACTACTGAAGGGAGGGAGGTCTAGATGGCTCAGAGAGCTGATCGTGTAGTTATTGTCCGTGGAGTTCCAAAAATCGTGCGCTTTAGTGGTTGGGAAAGATTTGGTCATCTAGTTCATATTCTCTCATTCTTGATCCTTGCTTTGACTGGTCTTTTCCTCTACATGCCGTCTTTGGCTGCCTTTACAATAGGAGAAGCAGGGGAACTCTCACGCTTGATTCATAGAGTTGCTGCTGTGGTTTTCATGGTTAATCCAGTTATCTACCTCTTTTTTGACACCAGCAGATTTACTGGCTCTCTTAAACGCATCTTCAGCTGGACCGAAGAGGATACCAAGTGGATAAGCAGTGGGGGGTTCAAATCATACTGGACAGGAAGGAAGAAAGGGTTGCCACCCAGTGAGAAATTTACCCCGGGACAGAAAATAAATAGTATGATCCAAATTATTGCTTTCTTTGTTTTTGCCATAACAGGTCTGGTAATGTGGTTTGGCAAGGAAGCTGTTGGCTTAGGTCTGTTCCAGACAATGGTTGTGCTTCATGACTTAGCTATGCTTTTTGCAGTTGGCTTCTTCCTGATCCATTTCTTTATGGGTGTAATCAACCCGGTTACCAAAGTTGGCGCGTTTTCTATTGTTGACGGATTAATGAATGTTGAGGACGCCAGAGAGGAACATGGATTGTGGTTTGATAAGGAGGTAAAGAACAAAGAGCTTATTGGAGGCTAGGCAAACAGGTTTTTCTTTTTAGCATTATGGCGCCTCCACTCTAAAGCGGCAGGCGCCATCTGAACTTAATAGGAGGGTAATTGCTGCGAGTTTATTCTTTAGTAGAAACAATTCAAGGCCTTAAGGAGGCAATAGAGCACCAGAGAGTCAAGGAAGGTGAAATTAAGTTATATCTTGATATGCTTCGGTGCGAACAAGAGTTAGCATCAAGTTTTTCATTTCCCGGAGCCGATTCTAAGGATATTGCAGAAAGATGGGAAAAAAACCTCCCTGCTTTGGATAACAGTTATCAGATATGCAATCTCCCCACAGTTCATAATCTGTTTAGATCGCTTGCCAATATTCTTCTTGGCTACTTACCTAATTATAAGGATGATGTACAGGAGGTACTCAGCAAAGATATATCATATTTTGCCCGTGGATTAAGCAAAGAGGAGACCTTTGATTCGCAGATAATCTATTTTCTGTTCGCTCATGCCGTTCACCCTTTTCTGGTTAAGGCCTCTCAGGCCATAGTGGAGACCGGGCCAAACCTTAAGAAATGGACGAAAGGTTTCTGCCCCCTATGTGGAGCGCGGCCAGATATAGCTTCTTTGGATAAGGATGCGGGTAGCCGGAAATTGTTATGTTCTCAATGTGATTGTGAATGGCCTTATAGGCGAATTGGCTGTCCCTTTTGTGAAAACCGAGATTTTAATAAGATTTTCTATTATACGGACGAGACGGGAAGGTACAGACTTTATATGTGTGAAGAATGCGGTGAGTACCTAAAAACGGTTGATTTAAGAGAGCTCGCAGTACCACTCGCTCTTTCTGTTGAACGGTATTTATCACAGGGTCTTGATGCTGCAGTCAAACAGGTTAAGAGCTAGAAAATATTAACTGGTTCTTTTATAAATAAATATATAAAAACCTGGAGAATTTCGGTTAAAATCTACTTTTCAATCTTAACCAGTTCCAATTCGAACAGTAGAGTTTCTCCTGCTAACGGATGGTTAAAGTCAAAAGTCACTTTTTCGTCAGTTAGCTTCCTTATTGTTGCTGAAACGATTTGATTATCACCAGTTTGCAATTGAACTACCTGGCCTTCGGATACCTGACTTGTACCAAGTACACTTCGGGGGAATTCTCTAACGAGATCGTCTTTCCTTTTTCCGTACCCTTTCTCAGGGGGGAGAGAAACCTCCTTTTTTTCTCCTTCCTCCATTCCTACGACAGCTTCTTCGATTCCGGGAATAACTTTTCCCTTTCCAACCTCAAAGATGATGGGCCCTTTCTCCTTGCTGCTGTCAAATTCTTCCCCATCTTTGAATGTGCCAGTGTAATGAAGATGTACTTTGTTACCCTTTTCAACCGACATACGATCACCTCTCTGCAAAGTTATATAAACCATCCTAAAACATATGCCTCCTATATGCAAATTTAGGGGATAACCTGAATTATGTGTTCATAATATTATTAGAGGAATAATAAGATTCTTTAATGTACAAAAGGATAGTACTGTAAAAGTTGCGGTTTTTTGGCCTTTTTAGATCTGATTATAAGAGGGGTGAGAGTTACATTACACTTTTATCACTTCGGGTATTCCATCAGTAATTTTAAGGTAAGTACCGTCGTCGCGAATTGACCCGCCATCCCATAATTGGGGTCTATACTCTGGAACCCAGCTTCCGAATACGTGATCGTGACCAATGACTATCCCTTTCTGGACCTTTTTCCAATCAGCAAAGGAAAGAGCTCGATACCATATGTTTCTAGAGTGCTGCCGGTAGACGAAATCAATGCTGCTGGCCTTCAGCTTCTGATTTGCTGGATTGAGATCAAACTTTTCTCTCCACGGTTGATAGAGATGGTGGAAAATCCAATGTGCCCATTCAGGACGGGCGTCAAAAATGGGCCGGAGGATTGGCCAGCCTTGCCAAAATACATCCTTTAAATGTCCATGCTCGAACCAGAAACCATCGGTATAGTAGTTGAAGGCAATTGTTGCATTTGGAAAAAGCTTCTCCAGAGTATCACCGTCGAAATCGTGATTTCCTAATATAAGAAGCAGGGGTATTTCTCTAGAGAGGAACTCAAGCTTTTTAACAGTGGGATTACCGGCTATAGTCTCTTCCTTTTCAGCCCAAAGATCGATCACGTCGCCATTGCCAATAAGTAAATCAGGAGGTTCTTGAGCGGCTATGTCGAGCAAAGCTTCCGTATTAGGACACCTTGTTTTTTTAAGGTGGGAGTCTGAAAATTCAAAGATGTTCATTTATCTCCTTTGCAAAGATGGGACTAACATAGAATTTTTAGAAACCAATTGGTAAAGAATTGGTTCTCTGATTCTTACAAAAATCCTAGGAGCAAGAAAGTCAGGATGCCAGCGCACACTGTGAGAGCCAAACTCCTGGTTTTTAAGATGACGGCCAGACAGATTAATCCTGCCCATATGTTAAGATTATCAAGCCCTATATCGATCCTCCCGTTTGCTAGAAGAAGATCGGGGAAGAGAAGGGCAGAAAACACGGAGACCGGAATATAATCCAGAAATCTTCTTAGAAAAGCAGGAAGGTTTAGCTGAGAGAGCCCAAGCAAGGGAAGCATCCTGGTAAGATATGTAACTATTGCCATTCCAATAATTATTGATGTGATTTTTCCGTCCATCTCTCTAAGGTCGCTCCTATAGCGGCGGCTGCAAGAGTAGCAAGCAATACATTTCCTATACCGTAAATCTGAAAGTAAAATATGGAGGAAGCAATAGCAGCTGTAACAAGAACAACGATATGGAATCTGCTTTCAATCTGAAGAACTAAAAGTCCAATGAACATAGAGGGAAGTGCAAAGGCAAAGCTGCTTTTGAGGAAAAGAGGGATGAATGAACCAATCAAAATCCCAAGAAATGAGCCGAGCACCCAGGAAAGATATGCAGTGAAGTTGATGCTAAGCATATACCATTGGTTCGCCTTACCTTCCTTAAATCTTGTTACAGTTACAGCAAAAGTCTCATCGGTAACTCCAAAAGATAGAACAGCAAGGAGTGGACTTTTCACCTTCTGTAAATAGGGAGCTAAAGAGGCACTCATCAAAATATGTCTGGCATTTATAAAAAGAGTGGTTAGAATAATCTGAGCAGCACCGGCTCCTGCAGCAAGCAATCCTACACCGATGAACTGACTTGCTCCCGCAAAGACGACAACCGACATCAAAGTGCCCTGAAAAATACTCAAGTCCGCCTGCTTGGCAATCACCCCATAAGCTGTACCTATCGCGAGGTAGCCAAGCACGATAGGGATAGCGTCTTCAATACCGTTTTTTACATTACTTAAAATGGAATCCACCGTTATTTATGGTGTTCTTTCCTTCAACAGCTCACTGCCTCCCAGATCAAATCCAAAGGAGAACTTTAATGCATCTTTGGGGCAGGTGCTAATGCAGGTTTGGCAGAGGCTGCATTCTGTTGAAAGAACACGCTTGTTGTTCTTGATGTATTCAGGTATTCGAATATACATAGGACAGGTTTTCACGCAGGCTCCGCAATCATTGCACTTCTCGTTGGACCCTTTGATCTTAAGAAGAGAAAAACGGGTAGGAGCTTTGAGAAATACCGTGATGGGACAAAGATACTTACAGAATGCACGGTTATCTTCTAACTTAAAGGCTAATGCTATACCTGTAAGATAATAAAATGCATTGCCGGCAATCAACCAGTTAAGACCGGTAGTGCTCCCGAACTGGATATGTTTTTGGTAATCAAATCCAAACCATAGTACCAGAACGATGCTAAGGCTGAGGGCGAAATGTCCATAGCGCAGCCATCCCCATTTTTTAGGAAGCCTGCCGCTAGGTTTGGTAAAAGGCAGCAAGTCGAGAATCATTACTATCCAGCAGGCCCAGCCGCACCATAGCCTCCCAAAAAAGAGAGGACCAAATATTTTAGCGATTAAATAGTGAGTAAGGGCAGCCCCGAAGAGTCCTGCAAGAATGGAGAAGAAAACCCATTCGATTTGTATATTCTCAGACTGTATCAATCCCATATAAACGAGCAGAAATCCGCCAACAAGGAACAAGGAAAATTTACGGCCAAAGGGTTTTTTCTGCTTGGGAAGCGCGGCATAAAGTCCCAGCCCTGCGCCCACAGATGTTCCGATATAGCCAAAGAAAAACAGCGGCTCAATAAATCCTGAGGACTGCCACATTGCAAAGCCCAGGATCCAGAAGATAATCATTATGATAACCGGAACGGTCATTTTTCTTAAAGAGAGAGTTTCTTTGCTACCTATATTGATCTCCCATTTTTACACTGGTTTATGCTTAGAATGTTTGTTACACAATAGCTGAGGGTGCGTATTCAAATATATAAATAAAGGATGGTAAAAGCAATATATGGAGGAATAAAAATGGTCTCCAAAGTTGCGGACATCTATGAGGTTTTTACGGTTTAACAGGCCGGCCGAGAATAACCATTTTATTGTCGGATTGGCCTTAAGCTGGTTCTATTAGTTTTTTGTAATTCTTAGTCCCGCCAAGGCATGGCGAAGAATCTCTTGACTACTGACGCTCGAAGCAAACGAGAAGGCTGTTGCTCGATTCCCCAGAGCCTATCCAAGCAACAGTCTTATTCAAAGAGGACTTAAACGTAAATTAGATTTTCTTAAACCATTCATTACTGCAATTGAGCTTGCTCAACTTGGAGAAACTAAAGTATCTATTACAACTTAGTTAAATCAAGGGAGCCAAAATATGCAGTATATTTCTAGATTCTTAATGATTGGTAATTGGGATTATGTTTTGAAGGATTTAGAAGATATGCGTGTTTGTTACTCAAAGCAGGAGTTATTATATATTCCTTCCTTTAAGTTCTTCATCGTCGAATACAAATAACTCATCAACAGTAGTTCCTAATATTTTAGCGATATCGTGAGCTAACTTAAGAGATGGATTATATTTGCCCTTCTCCAAGAAGACAATTGTCTCTCTTCTAACCCCAACTTTTCTCGCCAATTCTTCCTGAGTTAAGTCATATCTTGCTCTGAATTCCTTTATCCTCGTCTTTAGCATTATAACTTATCTCCGGTTCGGCTAACCCACAAATAGCAAAGACCAAGTATTATAACCATCCCCAGTATCCCTGCGCCAATTGCCTGCTGGATATCACGGAATTCAATTATTCCGTAATCTGTAGCAAGACTTACTGCCAGCAGCCAGTAGATAGATATTAAGAAAGCTCTATATGCGGCGTATACGAATAATCTTCTGGTTCTCTCGTCCTGAACAGGAAATCCTTCCTTTGCTGATCTATATTGCTTCCACAAAAGAATGGCAGATCCGATAATTACAATGGGCGCAATCACGGCAGATAAAGCTGGCCACAAAATTTCACCCTTAATAAATCCCACTATAGCCCATAAAAGGACTGTGGAAATAACAAGGCCTGCGGTTATTCCCGTCGCCACAAGTTTTAGTTTGTCCTTCCGTTGTACTTTCATTTTCTCTCTCCCCTTGTTAGATATTTAACACATTAAGTTTAAAATTATTAACTATATGTTATATCATTCTAACTTTTTTGTCAATAGTTATTTAATACTATCATTTGTGAAGAATAAACAGAGAGCATCAAATAGTTTTAGGCGAATTGTTAAACCGGGTTGCTATACAGGATTAATGAAGATACCCTAACAAAGCAAAATCCACATATAAAAAATCTGCAATCATATCGCGAATTCAATTTAAATAAAACCGGTTTTTATACTATTGATCTTGCTATGAACTCTTTTAACAATTGACGGATCAAAAATACCATGCTTGAAGAATAAAGAAAGAACAGTAAGCAAAAATTCAAATCAAAAAAAACTGTTAATTTCCTAAATTTATTGTAAATCCAGTCCATTCCTTTGGAGAATAAATAGACGAAAGGTAACAGTGCAGGGAAAACAAATATAGCTTTCATGCTGGAAAAATCTCTGTAGTTAAGCGTATAGGAAATTATAAATAAAATGTATCCGGCCAGGAAAATATCAAAGATCCAATCATTGGCATTAACAATAAAGCTAAAATCACCTCTCACAATATTCCTGAACAGCTTGGTTGCTTCCTTTGCAGCCCCGAGCAGCAGAATAAAAGTTGGAATTAATGCTATTACCAAAATAATTCTGCCTAGATTTAGAATTGTCGTATCATTGGTTTGCCATGAATCTGGCCAATTGTCAAAGAAAACAAAGTGTGTTCGTCCATATAATTGTGACCAAAGCGAGGTTCTATGTAACGGATAATTTTTTATGTCATTCTTTATCATAGGATTCCTAATTAAATCAAGAAATCTATAAGTAAAATAGGAATTTACTATTGAAGTTACACCAGGTCGTTTATGATACGTATTTTTAAAAACATGGGGGAAAGGATCTGTGCTTTGGTTAATGATGAACGGTGAGCCGAATTGTCGATAATTATAATAATACTGGCCAAATACAGGAACAACAGCAAAATAAATCAAACAAAAAATTAAAGCATATGTAAAATATCCCCCTTTAAGATTTAATGAAATATTTTTACTTTTAATTAATTTGAATATAAAGATCAATAAAATAGAAAGAAATATGATAAGTCCGTTGCCTTTAGATAAACCGGCGAAAATAGTAGAAATTGTTAAAGCATAAAAGTATTTGGGTTTTTCACTGACCAAGAAGCGATAAGTGTAATAAATTGCTGCAGTTGAAAACATAATAACAAAAGAGTCATTAGTCACCTGGGCATTTATACCTATTAGTTTGGGATTTAATGCAACAATGGAAAGACAAATAAGCTTTACCTTATTAGCCAAATCCGTATTGTTTAAAAATAACCACACTATAAAAATCGTTATCAAGCCTGCAATAGAATTCAGCAACTGTGCCAGTACTATTTGAGCCCGTTTGTCCTCAAACGGTAAAATGACCCAAATAGTAGCAGCTGTTAAATGATATAGTTTGGGCTGGTAGCTTTCACCACCATCATATTTTGTAGGAAGTCTCTTTTCGTTCTTAATTATTTCGATAACGGATAAGTGGTCGTCATTTGCCCGGCAGTTAACAATGGATAAAAAAATTCTTAGTGTTATGGCCACTAAGAAAACAACAATTATCAGTATTTTGTATGCGTTTTTCATCAGATTAGAATCTATCATATGTATCAACTTTTACGGCTTCTACCTGAATAAAGTTTATTGATAGTTTTAATTGGTTACTGCCAGTTCACACAATGGTTATTCTAAAGCTTCTCTAAGAAACGTCAATCTTTTATGTGAAAACAATACTATATATAACGAAACTGTTTCACATAATAGGAACCGTGTTTGCATTGATGTATTCAGAGCCAGCTTTAAGGACGGGATGCATAGGAGAAAGAAGGGAAGATTTTTGCAAAGTTCAAGCGGGTTCATAACGTAGCTATTTCATCCGGTAATGGATAAGGATTGATGCTCGAATGGATAGGCAGTTTGACTGATCTCATATCTCAGTAAAAAGATAAGTGAAGCAACATTGGCAAAGATGACATGGGTTGAATATGAAAATACGCTCTGCATATCTACTTAAACTTATCTCTAAAAAGCAAACTTACAGGTAGTTCTTGGGTCAGCCGTAATTTAGGGGACATCTTGTAAATTATTCAAAGTCTTTGAGAAAAAAGAAGGCGGATCCCTCTTTTCTAAGAGCTAGCTTTTCCATAAGCTATGTATATTGCAGTATTCTCTTGCAATAATATTATCCATCTGGATAGGAAATGTGGCTTCGGGATTATCCCCAGGCTTTAAGAATTTACGATAAATTTTGTCATTGGCTATTACTTCAATCCACTCTATATAATGTGCTTCCTCCATAGGATGAGGCACACTGCCAACTTTCACTTTGATACCGTCTGATGTTTTTTCAATTACGGGAACATGTTTTTCGCGAGCTGCGTCAACCGTATTTTCTATAAGCAGCTCCATTTGTTCATCACAGCAAACAAGACGACCTTTACCAACATGCAATATTGCTACAATATTTCCGCAAACCTTACACTTATAAACCTGCAATCTATCCATTGTTCTACCTGCCTTTCTTTAAACTTTTTTGTATTAAGTGATTGCTTTTATATAGAAAGCTGTGACGGTTAGTATTTCCAAACAATACTTTAACTATTTAATTTTTGAAATAAAAGACCATTATGTCTTTAGCGGACTCTTTAATAGTAGATACAACAAAATATATACATATATGTCAAGAACTGTTTGTGGTCAAACTGGCTTCAGGAGAGGTGGTCGAAATATGAAGGTATAAGCTCTTACGTATGATTAGGGGGAAATTGATGGTAAGGACTCGAACACTGCAACAACGCATCCGCGTTTTGGACGAGGAACCTCACGGTTCCCCGCCAACGCCACCCTTCCTTACGGTAGACTACGGGGGCAATGCTTTCCCCCTTAAAGAACCCCCTTGGGTTCGAGTCCCACCCTCGAAAATCACGTAAAAATAAAAGAGCCCTAATGGGCTCGTTTGTTTTCTTGGCTCTCTTTGAAATCCTTTATTCGAACAGGGAAGTACTTGAAGAGGTAGGAAAAATATTTGGATAAACGCCTGGTCACAGCATCAAGAAATTGACATATACAAACAGAGGTTCGATAATAGATGTAGCTTAATTAGCTGAGATTAATGAAACTAAAAAACTAACAGTAACAGACATAATACAGCTTTTTAGCAGACAAATTCCAATCATCTTTCTCATTACAACAATAACAGCTGTAACTTCCTGGCAACTCTGGGCGCGGTCTAAGCATCTAAAGGGCATTTGGAAGATGCTTGCGATTATAGCAATAGTCTTAGTAGTCTATATCTACTACTGCATAACCAGACGCCTTATAGATATGTTCAGAGTGATAGGTTAGATATTATTGGATCTTTTGCCAAAGTTTGATATTCTGCAGTTTACTCTTTCGAGTGTTGTATAGAAGTTACAATAAAAAAAATGCCTCTGTACAGCATTTAAGCGGAACTTCCTTTGATGGGCATCGCCATAACTAAATCAAAACCTTTCTTTTCATCAAATCCCAGTTTTTTGCCAGTATGAATAATACAACGAGAGTAAGAGAACCCATAAACATAGTCTGCCAAATGACTGTTTCCCTAGATGTAAAAGCAAGGGAAACAAACAAAAGTTGGCCAGTAGTAAAACTAGCATGCGTAATCCAGCCCAATACTACACTCTTGGTTTTTGAATAGATCCAGACCGTTACGATGCGCAAGATTACTATGCCTACTGACGCAACCAAAAAATTAATAAGGAATAGTTCACCGTGAAAAACGGAGGAGCCCCAAAAACTGGCCGGTAAATGCCAAATTGCATGGATCAGTCCAAGGATAAGTCCAACTTTTAAAGGAGTTGACTTGACAAGCATTCTGGGTGTTGCATACCCGGTCCATCCAAGCTCTTCCCAAAACGCGCTGATCAACGTGCCAAAAGTGAGGACTGTTAGATTTAAAACAGGTGCATAATTTAGCGAAAAGAAACTGAGTATAAGTAATGTGCCTACCATGGTTACCGGGAATATGAAGAGCGCTTTCGCATACCAACCTGGTGTGAACTTCCAGAATTTCAATTGCCGAAATAATTCTTTAATGCCTTTAAAACCTTGGTCCCGAAAGGAAGCAACAAGAGCCGCAATAGTCGGTGCATGAACCATAGTCATTATAACAACCAGAGTTAAGGCAGAAATGTCAGTAACTGCTAATGTAGGTGATAAACCATCTCTAAGAGTAATAAATGTTGATGCGATAATCGGTATGAGAAAAGCGATTACAAAATAGAGAGTTAACGAATTTTGTTTTGAAGTTGTCTCATTATCCATATGAATACTTTGAATTCTTCGACTATATTCTTGATATAGTTCGAATAGAAACCTCTTGGCTCTATTATGCCAGCTCATATAAACGTTACAAGAGCTAAAAGGTCGTTGAAAAACAGCTCAAGATATGGATATCTGTGAAAACTATGGATTTGATACGAAGTGTGAGTCCGACGCGGGAGCAAAGAACTGTAAGAGTCCAAAAAATGCCTCTGTACAGGCATGTAAGCGTGGCTCCCTTTGATATTCTATATTCGAATATGGAACGGATAACTCAGTTTGGGCAATTCTTGAATAAAAGGCGATAGCCTACAGGCAAAATGCTGTCGGTCTCGCATGTCGTTTCAGATAGATCTCATCTCAATCGCCTCTTATCAGGGTTCAGGACCTGCGCTATTGTCTCATAGAAAACACTCTGTAAAGAGCAACAAAACTTACTACACACCACATACCTACCACTGCAAATGCGGTGGCCAGATTGCTTGCAAGACCTTTTGTGACCGTGCCCCGGACAAGATCAGCCATGTACATAACCGGCAAGATCTTATGAATAATTTGCAGCCACTCTGGCAGTCGCTCTGGCGGAAAATTGATGGGAGAGAAGAAAAATATTATAAACACGGTGATATTGGTAAGTATTCCTGTAAGTACGGGTGAGGGTGAAAGATGAGCAACACTCATCCCGACAGCAACAGCCGTAAGCGCAACCAAAAGAAAAGCAGGAACGATCAAAGGAGAAATCGACAGATCGAAACCGTAATGGAGCGAGCCCATCAAAAGCGTTGCCGCGACACCGGGGAGAACAATAATTGCCCAAAAAGAGAAGTCAGACAAAAGAAAGATGAAGCGAGGTATCGGCAGCGACCAAAGATAATCAAAGGCCTTGCTTGCTTTCATCTGAGCTATGGTTTGGGGAACCATGACCAGCCCAAGTGTTGCCAGGGCCAACACAGCGGCGCCCGTCACAATGTATTTGGCAGAAAGCATATCGATTTTCGGATACATAAACCCGAGCCCATAGATAACGGCTCCCGC
>JABAOF010001528.1_pt5 | contig 44917 bp, 46 predicted proteins | sample 7062171 | NCBI WGS metagenome assembly JABAOF01 (sample SAMN14538628, study PRJNA623070) | marine sediment metagenome | biome: marine biome [ENVO:00000428]; feature: marine pelagic biome [ENVO:01000023]; material: deep marine sediment [ENVO:00002113] | place: India: Gulf of Khambhat ... | reverse complement strand
CCGGTTGGTACCTTTCAAACGTCATGAAGTATCCTATAGGGTGTGGACGCCGTCCACCAAGATACTGGCAAATCGAAATTGTGATTATACCATTAAAATCAAATGCTAAAAATAGAAATTAAAAATTTTTTTGACCGGTATAAATTAGCACTCAGGTTTAAAATATGTTAAAATAGTAATGAGGCTGGAGGTAAATGGTGAATAAAGGCACTTTTTTGGGAATTTTATTTTTTTTGCATCTTTTTGCTTTCCAAAGTTATTGTTACGGTCAGAGCTACCTGGTGCATTGCTATTCGGAGACAGAGGGGCTGCCCAGTGCCAATGTCTACGATATCACCCAGGATCACCTGGGCAGGATTTGGTTTGCCACGCGTGTTGGGATATCTTACTACGACGGTGTTTCCTGGAAGAACTATACCGTGTCGGACGGGCTTCCGGCCCTTGCCTATGCAAAAATAGCGGTTGACCGGCAGGGACGAATCTGGGCAATGCCCAAGGACGTTCAGGATGGGAAGATAGTCATTGTTTTTTATGACGGGAGCCGCGAGGTCAACGAAACCATGTGGAAGCCAATCGCTGAGTTGGAAGTAAACTTCTCAGAGAGGGATGAAATAACGTCATTTCAACTGGTAGAAGAGTGGGAAGAAGATGGTAAACCGTCACTGGTGATCAGTTCCGCCTATTCGGGTATGTTCCTGTGGAAAAAAGGGAAATGGAAACCATTAACCACAAAAAACGGCTTATTAAGCAATTCCGTAAGGGGAATCGCGGTATTGAAGGGGAAATGTTACGCAGCCACTGCTAAAGGGGTATCTGTGTTAACAAGCGACGGTACTGTTGATAACAGCTTGAACCGATCGCTGCATTTACCAACAACGGAAATCAAAGGGATCTGTGTGGAACACAAAGACAAATACCGGGGATTTCATTTAAAAGGCTCCCGGATATGGTTTTATGGGCAGGGATGGCTGGGGTATTTTTATGTGTTTGATGATAACAGCGATTATAAGCCGGTTTTGTTTGACACAAGTATATCTTTCATCAATAAAGATGCAGGGGGCAAGATGCTCCCGGATTACCGGGGGGGGCTGTATATCGGCGACTTCAGAGAAATTTATTATTTTAATTATAAAACCGAGATATCGGAACCGATTCATGTGCAAACCGGTCTCGTCAGTGATGGCGCCAATTCTATGTTTATCGATTTTGAAAAGAACGTATGGATTGCCTGTGACCGTGGTGTCAGTAAAATATCGAGCCGAAGGTTTGCTAACTTTCAAATGGTACATGGATTGCTGGAAGATGAGGTTACCGCTGTGGTGGAGTATGAACCCGGGAAATTTGTTTTAGGACATAACCGGGGCCTGAGCTTTTGGGATGGGAATGAGTTTCGGAAAATGCCCCTAACTGGTCGAGAGGGAACCATGCTTTCATACTGCAGGGTATTGGATATGAAAGTGGATTCAAAGCAAAACATCTGGGCAGCATCGGAGGGGAAAGGGCTGGCTAAAATCGATAAACAAAGAAAATTAGAATGGTACGGCAAAGGCCATGGGCTGCTTGGGAACGTCTTTAGCCTGTGGATCGATAAAAACGACAAAATATGGGTAGGAACGAACCAGGGACTTTTTTTCAAAACCGGGGAAAAAAATAGATTTGTTCCTCTGGCTTTCGATAAATTTCCCAGACCGATTGTGAGGAAAATATACATGACATCCAAAAAAGTGCTTTATATAGGGAGCGCCGGTGAAGGTGTCTATATGTATGATAATAAAGAAAAACAGTGGAGAAATTACAGGCTGCCAGGTAAAAGCACGGCCAACAGCATTTATGCCATAAAAGAAGACCACCAAGGGCGGCTGCTGATCGGTACGCTGGCCGGGTTGTTTTTCATAGACTATGAAAAGAAAAGGTTAGAAAGATTTAACGAAGAAGGTTTTGCAATCAACAGGCCGGTCTATTTTATCGTCCAGGACCTTCGACAGCGGTTCTGGTTCGGGACGGATAGAGGTGTGGTGTGTTGGGATGGCGGCAGCAAGGAAAAGAAGTATTCGATACCTGAGGGCCTGGTGGGCCAGGAGACGAACCGGGCAGCCGGGATCGTCGACAGCAAGGGCAGAATGTGGATCGGCACCAACCGGGGCGTTTCTATTTATAATGAGCAGTTCGATGATCATGACTCCTGGAGTCCTTCGCCAAAGCTTCACCTGTTATACCTTGAAGTGGAGAACCGCAAAATCCCTTTAGACCTACCGGTCAAATTAAGTCATAAAACCAATACCATTGCTTTTCATTTCAGGGGAATCTCCTTCCTGGATGAAAAGGCCATCCGGTTTATACATAAACTGGAGGGAGTTGATAAAGATTGGGTAAACGAACACTACCCCTATAACCAGGTGATCAGGTACCCCAACCTGTCCACCGGTAGGTACCGTTTTCACCTGAAAGTTAAAAATACCATGGGGAAATGGAGCGATGAGGTCACATCACCGGAAATCATCATTCTTAAACCCTTCCATAGAACATGGTGGTTTTATCTACTGATAATTTTGGCAGCAGGTATTATATTTTATGTTATTTTTCGCTTTTTATCGGAAAAGCGGCAGGCGGTTCTCCTGGAAAAGCAAGTGGAGGAAAGAACCAATCAGCTGCAGACCCTGGAAAAAAGGTATCGCAGCCTGTTCGAAGAATCTAAAGATGTGATTTTTATCTCCACCCCTGAAGGAAAACTCCTGGATATTAATCCTGCTGGTGTGGCGCTTTTTGGATTTAAGACCAAGGAAGAAGTTTTACGTTTGAGTTCTGTTATTCCTTTTTATAACAAGCCGGAAGATCGGGCTGCTTTGCAGGAGGAAATTACAAATAAGGGTTATGTCAAAGATTATGAATTGATCTTTAAACGTAAGGATGGCGAGCCCAGGACCACCTTAATGACGGCCAACCTGGTACGGGATAAACAAGGTAAAGTAATTGCCTATCGGGGAATCGTCAGGGATATTACCCAGCAGAAAAGGCTTGAGCAGCAGTTAATCCAGGCCCAGAAGATGGAGGCCATCGGTACATTGGCCAGGGGGATTGCCCATGATTTCAATAACATACTGGCGGTGATTGTGAGCTATTCAGAATCCATACTTGATGATCTCCCGGAGGAAACAGAGGGAGTTGAGAAGAGTGATGTGAAACGTCTGCGTAAAGATGCGGAGCAAATCGTGGCTGCGGTGAAACGGGGAGCGGAACTGGTGAAGCAGATTCTCACCTTTAGCCACCAGGGTAGTCCTCCACAAAAGCGAATGCCTTTAAAGCTCGGTCCCCTGGTCAAAGAAGCCCTGAAATTGCTGAGGTCCTCGCTGCCCGCCACCATTGAAATTCGCCAGAAAATTCGCACGGATTCGGATGTTATACTGGCGGACCCCGGTCAAATAAACCAGATCATGATGAATTTCGGTACCAATGCGGCGCATGCCATGAGAAAGAATGGCGGGGTATTTGAAGTATGTGTGGAAGAAGTCTACCTGGATGAGGAAGATATCAAAAAATACCATGATATTCAACCCGGTGCCTACCTGAGGTTGTCGGTCAGTGACACCGGCCTTGGGATTCAACCGGAGTTGATGAAACATATTTTTGATCCCTATTTTTCCACCAAAAAAGTAGGCGAAGGTTCGGGGATGGGGTTGGCGGTGATTCATGGGATTGTGAAAAGTCACGGCGGTGATATTTCTGTTTACAGCGCACCTGGAAAAGGGACAACCTTTCATACTCTTTTTCCTCGCTTCGAGGGTGATATAGAACCCAAGGTCCAAATAACAGAAAAGATTCCCGGCGGCAGCGAGCGGATACTGCTGGTGGATGATGAAGTGCCTCTGGCAAAGGCAGGCACCCGAATACTGGAACGACTGGGATATCACGTGAAAGGAAAATCAGATGCCCTGGAGGCATTAGAGACGTTCAAAAAAGAACCGGATGGTTTTGATCTCGTTATTAGTGATCTTACTATGCCTGGTATGACCGGTGCCCAGTTGGCTAAAGAAGTGAGGCGTATCCGACCCGATATTCCTGTTATTCTCTGCTCCGGGTTCAGCGATACCATTGCCAGGGAGAGAATAAACGCGCTTGAAGTAGATGCCTTTGTTATGAAACCCATCATTAAAAGCGATCTGGCACGGATCGTGCGATACGTGTTAGATAAAAAATAAACACAAAATACGGAGAATCAGCATGAAAGGGATGATAAAAGAGATAAAAATATCCCTTCTTTTAAGCTCAAGGCCTCAACCTAAACACCAGGATTTTGAGAGGTATCCCAGGAATGCTGTGGCTATAACATATTACGGCTAACGGCAAACGGCTAACGGCTAACGGCTAACGTATTATGTTAGCAATAATTGGTTCCTGGCATGGGCTGCGGTTCTGTGGTTGGTTCTGTGCAGATAGCGCATCTGGTTACATCGAAGTCATTACAACTGGCCAGGGGGGGCTCTGTGGGATCGCCACCGGCCCGGTTTTTCAGCATCTGATCATAAGTGAGATTGTCGATTGTTTCTTTGTTTAGGATTAGTTTTTTGCTCAGATTTTTAGGCTTCATTTTTGGGCTCCTATTTGTTAGATTTTCGAATTCCGTGGGTAGGCGCTATAAATATATCACTAATCACAAAAGATGTCAAATGTTTTTTTAATTTTTTTTAATCAGGGAAAACCTGCAAAAGCTTATGAATGTCTTTTACATTGAGCGTGACACCTCAACCACAATCCCAAAATTTTGAGGGGTATCCCCTGGAGTGAAAAGGAATCAGGTCAGGGTTAAGGCTGAGATTAAGGAGGAGAAAGATGAGGCAAGCTCATCAACCTTAACCCCAACCTGAATCGTATGTTTTTTGGGGGTCTTTGTTGCGTGTTCGGTGTACCCGACTTCTGTGTACTTTGTACTTTATTCCGCGCTGCAAAGTAACTATTGGAACGGCACCCGTTGTTGAATATCTTTATTTGAAAGTTAAGAGGTGACCCTGGAGAATAATCATTTAAAGATAACACAAACCAGGGAAGATGTCAAGTGATTTTTATTTTTTTTAATTTTTCTTAATATTTTTACCATGCACCTAATACGCCGTATTACCTACTATCCTTCGGTACTTCATACAACCTGTACAGGTAATGCCCCGGTTCCGGTTTTAATTTTTTGGCTTCATCCAGGATTTTATTTATTTTTTCTTTAAAGGTTTTTTCATCGCCAAAGTAATTAAAATTCCTTTGCAGAAAATAGCGGGCAGCAACAAATTCCGGTTCCAGTGTGAAGGCTTTAATGGCATCTTCTTTTGCCTGCTGCTTTTTATTGAATGCAAAATAGATACTGGCTTTGGTTAACTTAATGAAGGGGTCAACCGGCGCATATACTTCTGCTTTTTTAAGGGGTTCAATAATTTCCTCAATGGATACATATTTTATCTTCTTCTTTGATAATTTGAGGTATAAATCGGATTCCAGTAGGTAGGCATCTATAAAGTACTTATTTAACCGCTGCGCTTTTTTCAAATGATTGACAGCATCATAAAAATCTTCCAGGCTGTAAGTTTGTTTAAAGTAATTGTACAATGAGAAAGCTTTTTGATAGTATATATTCTGGTCCAATGGGTTCAGGTATTCTGCTTTTTTCAATAGGGAAAATGCTTCAACCGGGAGTGCAGCTTTTTGGGATTTTTTGATAAGACCCTCGGCTATCCACGGAAATAAGTAACTGGCAATCAATACAAAAATAACCAGGCCTGATAAAAAAAGTTTTAGCCGTGAGGAAAAGCTTTTGAAGGTCATGCTGCCCTCTAATAGGTTTTTTAGAAGAAAGAGGAATATAAAAAAGAAAAACCCGTTAAATAGGATATTAAAGAAAAAGGCCTGGGCCAATAGATAGAGGATGAGAATCTTGGATATATTCAAATCCAGGAGTGAAGAAGAAAATATTTTTTTTGCCAGGAAATAAAACAACGCCAGTATAATAAGAAGTCCTGGAATACCGGTTTCGGTCATGAGTTTCAGGTAGTCGTTATGGGAAAGTTGGGGGACTTTAACATAGTTGGCAGGTCCGCGGGTTTGTTTAAAATTATACCGGCCGGAAACTTCGGAGAAGTTGTCCAGCCCAACACCGGTGAGTGGGTGGTCTTTAAAAATGGTTAACGACATGTTCCATATATCGATGCGATTCAACGCATAGGGGTCCTTTTTTAATGAATAATCAAAGGCTGATTTGATGGGATTGCGGATAACAAATGTCAGCATGACGATCCCTGCTGCAACAACCCCAACGATCATCAGGACAATGAAACGTTTCTTTTTTCCCAGCCAGGTAAGTATAAAAGAAAAAATAATCAGTAAAGAAAAAATCAATGTGCCGGCAAAAGCTGCTTTTGAACGAGCAACGTAAAGCCCTGCCGTGTTTAAAAGCAGCAGGGTCAAAAACCAGGGTTTAAATTGGGATTTTTTCATTAGATAGTAAAGCAGGATGAGCACCCCCATGCCTGATAGGACACCTTCATGAATCGTGCTGATAAAAAAAGGCTTTTCCTGGTGGAAAATTGGAACCGAAAGACGGATAATGTTCACCAGCGAAAAGAGGGATATGATATGAACCACCAGGTGAAAATACTTCTCTTCGCTGCGTTGGTCACGGTAAAATAAAATAAAATAAAGGGAAACAAGAAGAAGATCTGAAAACAACAAGATGGATTTTAAATGGTAATTGGAAAAAAAAGATATCAGGATGAGGAGCAGGTTAAACCCCAGCAAAGAATAGGAAAAGTAAGATAAGCTAATGGTTTTCATAAAATAGATGTTTCGTAGTAAGAAAAGGCAAATGAGAATGGCAGTACCTAAAAAATAGATTTTAGGTTCTTTGTCAGGGAAGAAGATCATCCAGGTGAGGATCACGAAGAATTCAACATTATGGTTGATGATGCCCAGACGGTAGAAGATTCGTGAAAGGTTCATGTTCATTCACCCTGCTTTTTTAGTTCGGTTTCCAGGTAATGTTTGATATCCTCGTACCATCGACGGTATTGATTATTCATTTTATTTTTAAGATAGGCTGCTGCTGCGTGGTAAAAGGAGCGATAGAAGCGATTGGTTTTGAACTCCAGTTTTGATTTTAGATAGTTTGCAAAGGCTGAATCCGGGTAGAGCTTCAGCGCCCGGTCCAGGTACGTGTTTGCTTTGAGGTCGCTGCCGGTGGAAAAATAGGCATAACCGCATCCTACCATTGATCTGTAATTGAAGGGATTAATTTTTAAACTTTTATTATAATTGGATACAGCATCGGTGTATTGTTTTTGACTGAGTAGGAAATCCGCTTTTTTCTGGTAACTATCGGCGATGGTTTCCAGCACCAGGAAAGTAGATAACAATACAAAAATAATCATAATTACCAGGTCTGGGGCCTGTTTTAGCTTTATGCTCATTTTTTTGGTCTTTTGGTTTTGGTTATGGTTATGGGGATAGATCTGGGAGAGTGCAAGGGATGCGGCAATGCCGGCGGGGAAAAAGTAAGATCCGATATCGATGGCATTGTAAACCAATAGGATGAGAAATACCGATATATAGACATTTTTTTCTTTAACCACCTGTGGGTCTGCCAACATCCATTTTTTCCTGGAGAAAAGCAAGAACAATAGGATAATACAGGGGATAATGATTCCGGTTTCAGCAGTAAATTGGAGGAAGAAGTTGTGTGCATAAATGGATTTTGCCTCTTCGGACTTTGTGTAATAGGAGATTTTGCTTTCATAATTTCCCAGGCCCACTCCCCAGAAGGGGCTGGAGTTGATGACTCTGGTGGCTTGTGTCCAGTTGGAAACCCGGAATTTGATGGGTTCCAGTTCTTTAGCTTCGGAAAATCGCAGGGCAATGGTGATGAAAAGAAAGAGCGCTAATACCATAACCGCAGGTGCCAGGTATTTAAATTTCAAGACCTGTGAGAGCAGCAAATAGATTAAGGCCCCTATAGAAATATAAATAATACCGCCGAAGGATTGGGTTAATACCAGGTTGAATAATCCCAACAGCAGGAGAATACCCCAGAAGATTTTATTTTTTTTATTATCAGCTTTTAGAAGGTAGTGAAAGATAAAAATGATAAGTATGGCGCATATAATGGCGTACAGGGTGGGCAAAGCGAAGAGGGAGAATATTCGTCCACTCCGGATTCGGGTGATTAGGGCTTGTGAATAAAAATTGTCTCCCGCGTTTATATGGTTCAGGTAGAAGGGGAAGAGGAAGAATTTTTGGAAAATGCCGTGGAGGAATAAGATGAGTGAGACACCTCCAACAATAGGGAGGAGGATATTGTCTAGATTAAACCGTCTCAGGATAAGGAATAGGAGGACCAAAAAGAGGAAGTAGATAAGGCGGGTAAAAAAGAGGGGTTTTACGGAGCTGACAGCGAAGTTAATGAATAAAAAAAAAGCGACTGGTCCGAAGATCCAGCCGCTTCTTCTCATTGATGTCAATGGATATGGAACAACTAATTATCTTACTTTGGGTCCATAGGTAAAGTTACCGTTGGAGTAAATAATATCGTTCTCAAAATCTCTCATCGTATTAACAATGTAGTTGTTGTTGGCGATGTTGAAGGGATCTGCCTGATTGCCTCTTCCATAGGACCTGATAGAGTAGAGGTCCTGTGTCGGACCGATAGGACCGGATTCATATTGGAAATCGCCGCCCCATCCATCTTTTCCAGGTAACACCTTGGTGTGGAAGGGGACCAGGTATTGATTCAATCCATTAACATCGGTAACACCGCCTGCTCCGGGGGCCATATACATATCGGTCATATATGATTCTATTGCTGTACCGATACCTCTCATATCACCCATGGTAGCTTTTTGTTTACCTTTTTGTAGCGCGGTGAGCAGGTTCGGTATCGCAATGGCTGCAACGATACCGATGATAGCTATAACGATGAGTAACTCAATCAACGTAAAACCTTTTTTGTTCATGTAACCTCCTTTTTTCCTAACTTTTATAGCAAATACCGTGCCAAATGTCAAGTGTTAGTTATAACGCCCATTTGATTTTTTTCTGTCTAACATGTGGCAAAATCTGAAAAAAAATTGTCACCCAAAGTGACAAAAATTGTCAGTTTACATATAATCTTTGTCTCTAAAGTCTATGGAAGCGAATTTTGTGAATTTATTCATAAAGGCCAGGACGATTTTGCCGGTAGGGCCGTTTCTCTGCTTGGCTACAATCAGATCAGCCTCGCCTTTTCGTTCGGTATCTTTGTCCACTTGTTCTTCCCTGTGGAGGAACATGACGACGTCTGCATCTTGTTCAATGGCGCCGCTCTCTTTTAAATCGGAGAGTTGGTATTTGGGGCCATCTCTCTTGGTTCCCCGTTGTTCGGGAGCCCGGCTTAGCTGGGCCATGGCCACCACCGGCACTTGCAGTTCCTTTGCCAGCTCTTTAAGGGAAGCTGAAATAACGGCGACTTCTTGCGCCCGGGAATCGTTTCTTCTCAATTGTTCACCGGTTACTTTCATCAGTTGGAGATAGTCCACGAAGACAATATCCAGTCCTTTCTCTCTCCACAGTCGTCGGGCCCGGGTTTTCATTTCCACGATGGACAGGGAAGCGGAATCGTCGATAAATATTTTGGCGTTTCCCAGTTCACTGGCGGCCAGCTCCAGGGCGCGCCATTCTTGTTGATTCAGGTGTTTTCGACCGGTCATTAACGCACTCATATCAATCCCGGCTCGTGAGGAGAGCATTCGCATCATCACCTGGTGTTTTGACATTTCAATGGAGAAAAAACCCACGGATTTTTCGTCTTTGATTGCCATATTGGCGGCGATATTTAATGCCAGGGCGGTTTTTCCCATGGAGGGCCTAGCAGCAATCACAATGAATTCCCCTTTTTGAAATCCGCCGGTGATATCATCCAACTCGAAAAAATCGGTTTTCAACCCACTGCTTTCACCGTGTTTTTGGATACTCTCGATTCTCTCCAGGGTCTCTGCCACAACCTCGGGGGCTGAGGTAAAACCGGCCGGGATTTGGATATCGGCAATCTTTATGAGATCTTCCTGGAGCTGGTTTAAGATATCTTTGGTATCTGCTCTGGGCTCGGAACCGCTCTTGATGACCCCCATTGAGGTCAGCATCAATTTTCGCAGCGAAGACCGGTCTTTAACAGCCTTTACATATTCCTCGATATTGATATTTTCCGGGATGCCGTCTAACAGGGAGCTGAGATACTGGTACCCTCCTACAAAATTTAATTCGTTGTTTTTTTTCAGGAGACCGGCAACTGTAACGATATCTGCACTGCTGCCGTTGTTGATCAGGTTTTCAATGGCAGCAGCAATGATTTTATGGGAATCACTGTAAAAATCCTCGGAGCTTATTTCTTCAAAAACCTGATCCACATAGTTATTTTCGATCAGCATCGCCCCCAGGATGGCCCGCTCTGCGAAACCATCATGGGGCAATGCCCGGGTGAGTTCCGAATTTTCGCTCACGTTTATTTCTTTTATTAACTTCTTTTAATTAATCGTTGGTCTCTGTATCTTCACCTTCTTTGACAACTTCAATTTTGAGTTCAGCTTCTATTTCTTCCATTAACTTTACCTTACCTACATGGAGGCCCAGCTTTTTGATTGGTTCCTCCAGGTGGAATTTTTTCTTATCAAGGGTAATCCCCATCTCTTCCAGTTTACCCTGGATTTCCATGGTTGTAACAGAACCAAAGAGGGTCTCACTTTCTCCCGCTTTTTTGGTAATGGTTAGTGTCAGTTCTTCCAGTTTTTGTTTTAGTTCCATTGCCGAGAGTTTTTCCATTTCTATTTTTTTCCGGGCCTTTATCTTTTTGAATTTTATCATTTCTTCATTATGTTTGTTGTATTGGAGTGCCAATTTCCTGGGGAATAGATAATTTCTGGCAAACCCTGGTTTAACTTCCACGATATCGCCCAGCCCACCTAGATTTTCTACGTCTTCATTCAGTATTATTTTCATTTTTTCACCCTCTTTTCGGTTCGACGAATTTTAAGAATGCCATATGTCTGGCCCGTTTGATTGCTTTGGTCAATTGTTTCTGGTGGTACTTACAGGTCCCGGTTACCCGTGCAGGAAGGATTTTACCGGTTTCCAAGGTGTAATTATCAAGGACCCGGTAATTCTTGTAATCGATAAATTTGATTTTATCCTTACAGAAGGTACAGTATTTCCTGCGGGAGAAATAGAACTTTTTCTGGTATTTACGAGAGGTGCCGCCCTCAGCAGTATTATGATTATTCTTCATTGTCCTACCTCCTTTCGGTCCTGGATTTCATCAATCATTACGGTGTCTTCCTCTTCTACGATTCTTTTGGATAGTCGTTTCCATTTCCTGGTTAAGCGGTTGGCTTTTTTCATTTTGTCATCCATTCTCAAAACAATGAATCTCATAACCCTTTCAGTGAGTTTTAAACGTCTTTCAATGGTAACAAAAGTAGAACCTTTCATATTTGCATTTATAAAAACATAAATGCCTTCGTTATGTTTCTGAACAGGATAAGCTAATTTCCGTCGTCCCCATTCATCGACATTTTCGATGTTACCGCCTGCGTTTTTAATAATATCTACGATGGAATCGATGATTTTTTTGACTTCTTCTTCGCTTGCTTCCGGATTAATGACAAATCCGATTTCGTATTTTCTTTTCATCATGCCTCCTTCTGGTTTTATCAGCCCTCTCTATATTAGATGGTTAATCGAGAAGGCAAAGAGTCCTTTTATTTGCTGTTTATTCTTTTTCTCCTCCTGGTTTTTGTTCAGCCTCTTCCGGTTTGACTTCGGCTTTCGGGGCTTCTATGCCTTCTTCCTCAACAGCTTCTTCTTCGATTACTTCCTCTTTCTTAACTTTTGCTAAGACAGCGCAGATCACTCGATGAGGGTCTGACATCAATCTTATATCCTCGACCAGGTCCAGGTCTTCGGCTTTTATTGAGTGCCCGGCGTGCAGTTGGCTGATATCTACGATATATTCTTTGGGAATTTTGGTGGGTAGGCACCTGATTTCGATTTCACGAGTAATAAAATCAAAAACTCCATCCTCGACTTTGACCCCGATGGGCTCTCCGCGAACCTTCACAGGAACACTTACATTCACGGCTTTATTTAAATCGATGCGAATGAAATCCGCATGGATGATGTTATCAGAAAGGTAATCATATTGAACTTCTTTCAGCATGGCATCCACTTCGATATCATCCCTTTGGATTTTGAGTACTGTATTTTCTCCTTTATCTGCTTTCAAAATGGTTTTTACATCATTCAAGAGGATAGAGATAGGGATAGATTCTTTCTTTCCTCCGTAAATAATGGCCGGTATTCTCCCTTGTTTCCGGAGTTGTCTGGCAATTTGTTTTCCTACTTCCTTTCTTGATTCAGCTTTGATGTTCATAATGTTTTCCATTTTTTCGTACCTCACTTAATGCTTAATATTAATACGTGATCATGATTTTTACTTCACTAAGAATAATTCCGAGACCGATGTTTCTTCGTGGATGCTGTTAATGGCTTTGGCAAATAGATCGGAAACAGACAAAACCCCTATTTTTTTGCATTCAGCCTTGCAGCCTTTTAAGGGGATTGAATCCGAGACATATACTTTTTCCAAAGGGGAGTTTTCTATTCGTTCGATGGCTTCCCCGGAGAACAGGCCATGGGTGCAGACGGCAAACACTCGGCTGGCACCTTTGTCTTTCAGTGCATGTACGGTTTGCACCATTGTACCGGCTGTATCGATGATATCATCCACGATGATGGTATCTTTTCCCTGGACATCGCCGATGATGTGCATAAGCCTGGCCACCCCAGGTTCGGGTCGGCTTTTATAGGCGATTGCCAGACCGGCATGAATTTCTTGTGAAAACAAGCGGGCCCGTTCCACACCACCGGCATCCGGTGAAACCACCACCACATTATCCAGGTCTATACCTTCCATATTTTTAAAATACGAGATAACGGTAGGAAGTGCTATTAAGTTATCCACCGGGATATTAAAAAATCCCTGGATTTGGTTGGCATGCAGGTCAATGGTCAATACCCGGGAGAAGCCGGAGGTTTCCAGCAGGTCTGCGATGAGTTTTGCTGAAATGGCTACCCTGGGGCGATCTTTTCGGTCCTGCCTGGCATAGGCATAATAGGGAATTACTGCGGTTATTCGTCGTGCTGACGCTCTTTTGAAGGCATCCGCCATCAACAACAGTTCCATGATATGGAAATTAATATCCAGGGTCAGGGATTGGACAACAAACACATCCGCCCCCCGGACATTTTCGAGGCTCTGGAATCGTATTTCGCCGTCTGAAAAAGTTCCCAGCTTGGCTTTTCCCAGGGTTTTGCCCAGATGTTGGACAATTTTTTCTGCCAACGGTAAATTTGAAGAACCGGAAAAAATAAGATAGTTATCGTGATTCAGGTCCATTTTTTTTTATTTACTGGGGCGGGAGGATTCGAACCTCCGAATGTCGGCTCCAAAAACCGATGCCTTCCCGCTTGGCGACGCCCCAATTCCTTTTAAATAATTTTGTCTGCCTACAGTCCTGGCCATGGCAATCCTGGCACCAGGAAAAGAATCCCTCAACCTGGAAAATCTCTGCCTTGATCGGGATTGGGATTTCGCGGCGTGCACCTCCTCTAAGCCGGCCATGCCGTAAACCGCAGAGCCACTGCCGCTCATCAAAACCAATTCATATCCCAGTATGCTCATTTTGTTTTTAATCATCCCCACTTCCGGGAATAGTTCGCATGTAACTTCTTCCAGGTGGTTTTCCAAAATTCTTGCATTTTTGGATTTTATAAAGATATCTATTTTACTTTTTCTTGGCTTAGATGTCAAGTTAAAATGAGAAAAAATTAATCCTGTAGATACCGTTATTGGCGGGATAACAATGTCTACGTGTTTTTCTTTTGCGTCTTGCAGGGGGGTCATTTTTTCTCCGATACCTTGTGCCAGGACTGTGCCGCCGATGAAGAAAAAGGGAACATCCGCTCCGATCCCGGCAGCCAGCTCAATAAAGTCCTCAGGGTCAATGTCCAGTTGGAAATAGTGTTCCAGGAACAAAAGTATCATCGCGGCGTTGCTGCTGCCGCCCCCTAACCCTGATCCGGGGGGAATTCTTTTCTTTACCAATATATCGAATCCCTGCCGCACATTATAATTTTTATAGATTGCCTCAACTGCTTTAAAAATGGTATTGGTTTTCCGGTTATCCCAGTCTACGATAGGGTCATCACCGCTGAGATGAATGTCGCCGGATTGGTTTTCCTCGATTTCAATGATATCGCAGAGGTCGATAGTCTGGAAGATTGTTTTCAGGTTGTGGTAACCGTCGTCTCGTTTGCCCAGGATTTCCAGGCCCAGGTTAATTTTGGCAAAGGACTTCACCTCAAACATTTTAGTTCACAGGATTTCCTATTTTATTTAGTAATTGTCAATTGTCTATTATGATATTGTTAATTGTTAATGATTTTCTAAAGGGACGAACGGAGCCAGGGGTTGAGTTTTTTTTCCAGTTCGATGGTGGAAGAGGGAACCGGGCCATAGTCGTGACCGGGCCAAACAATGGTTTCCTCTGGCAGTATTAATAATTTTTCCCGGATGGAAGCCATAAATTGTTGATTGGAAGAACCCGGCAGGTCAGTGCGGCCGATGCCGCCAACAAACAGGGTATCGCCGGAAAACAGGTTACCTTCTCCCAACAGGCATATCCCCCCCGGGCTGTGCCCCGGTGTATGGATTACCTTTAGAGACACGTTACCGATCTCAATGGTATCGCCGTCCTCTACGGTTACGTCCGCCGGGGGTGACGGTTCGAATCCCAACGACCGTGACATCCCATGGGCCAGCGGTGTGTTAAATAGTTCGTTGTCTGCCGGATGCATCACAATGAGAGCACCTGTCAGGGCCTTCATCCTGGCATTGCCACCGGTATGATCCGAGTGTCCATGGGTGTTAACAATATATTTTAATTTTAAATTTTTTTGTTCGATTTTCTCCACTAACTGCTCCACGTTACCTGCCGGATCAATGATCAGCGCTTCTTTTGTTTCGGGACAGGAGACCAGGTAGCAAAAAACTGCCATATGACCCACCAGTATCTGTTCTACTTCCATTCTGAAGAACCTCCTTGCCTAACACCTTTGACCTTTTAAGCTGCGGATTGGCAAATTTTCATTTAGAATTTACTTTTTACTGAAAAAATCTTTTTGCGTGAAAACATAATAATATTACAAAATTGGGAATATTTCAAGAGAGAAATGGCCAAAAATCTCCAGGTTTCGTGAATTTTGGATTTTGATTTTGCTTGATATTTTTTTAAAAAACTATATAATATTACCAGGAGTTTTACAATGAATGTTGATGATCTTTTAAAGATTGCTGTAGAACGCGGCGCATCGGATTTGCACTTAAAAGTGGGAAATCATCCGGTGCTAAGGATAAATGGCCAACTTCATCAATTGGTTGAGCTTAAACGTCTCATGCAGGAGAATACCATAGCCATGGCCTATGGTATGATGAATAGCACTCAAAAGGACCGGTTCAAAGATGATAGTGAACTGGATATGGCTTACAGTGTTGCCGGTCTTGGTCGATTCCGCTGTAATGTATTTCGGCAGCGGGGCGCAGTAGGGATTGTGATGCGAGTGATTCCCACCCAGGTCAAATCCATCCAGGACTTGAATTTACCCCTGGTTTTGGAGCGGATTGCCCAGGAGCGAAGGGGAATGGTACTGGTTACCGGTACCACTGGCAGCGGTAAATCCACCACATTGGCGGCAATGATCGATTATGTCAATACTCACCGGGTGGAACATATTATCACCATCGAGGACCCCATCGAGTATTTGCACCGGGATAAAAAGAGTATTGTAAATCAACGGGAGGTTGGCCAGGATACCAATGCTTTTGCGACTGCTTTAAGATCTTCGCTTCGTGAAGACCCGGATGTGATCCTGGTGGGTGAGATGAGGGACATGGAAACCATTGAAACCGCACTCCTGGCCGCAGAAACCGGTCATTTGGTGCTCTCCACCCTCCATACCCTGGATGCCCCGGAAACCGTTAACCGGATTATTTCCATATTTCCACCCCATCACCAGAAGCAAGTCCGCATCCAGTTAGCATCGGTGCTAAAGGCCATCATTTCCATGCGGCTGATCCCCCGTTCGGATAAACCGGGCCGGGTCCCTGCAGTGGAGATCTTGATCAACACGCCTTATATCGAGGAATGTATTGTTGAACCGGAGAAAACCAAATTGATCAATGACGCCATCCAGGAAGGTGTCTCACAATACGGCATGCAAACCTTTGATCAGTCACTGTATTTCCTTTTCCAGAGAGGATTAATCAGTTATGATGAAGCTCTCAAATGGGCCAGCAATCCGGATGAATTTAAGCTCAAGAAGATCGGGCTGCAGTCCGCCAAGGAGGTGTCCATGGAAGAAATGGAACGGCGAATGTCTGAAATTGCCGGGTCTGAGGAAGGCGGAGGCCCTCAAGTACAGGGACTGGGGGATATCGATCCGGAATCCGATCTCGGGCTTGATGACCATAACTTGCTGGAATTGGAATGAGGTCGAATATGATCGATCATTGATTGTTGAACCATGAAAAACGCTGAGATTAGAGAGACATTTTATTCCTATTTTATAAAACACACCCACCACAAAGTGCTGTCTGCGCCGCTGGTGCCTGCTAAAGATCCCACTCTGCTGTTTACCAACGCCGGTATGAATCAATTTAAAGGTGTTTTTCTCAGGGAAGAGACAAGAGAATATAACCGGGCGGTCAGCATCCAGAAATGCATGAGGATCTCAGGCAAACACAATGATTTTGATGAAGTAGGCAAATCAGATTTTCACCATACTTTTTTTGAAATGCTGGGCAATTTCTCTTTTGGCGATTATTTTAAGGAGAAAGCCATCGAATTCGGCTGGGAGCTGCTGACAGAGTATTACCACTTCAAACCCGAACGGTTATGGGTGACGGTTTTCCAGGAAGATGATGAAGCGTTTCGCATCTGGGAAGAAAAGATCGGCGTACCGGCTCATAAAATTATGCGGATGGGGGAGAAGGATAACTTCTGGCAAATGGGAGAAACCGGTCCCTGTGGCCCTTGTTCTGAGATTCATTATGACCGGGGGGAAGCGTTTGGCCCGGAGACCTTTAGTGATGAGAACAAACGTTATATCGAGGTGTGGAACCTGGTGTTCATGCAGTATGATAAAGATGAAAAAGGGAAATTGAATCCGCTGCCGGCGCCTTCTATTGATACGGGTATGGGAATGGAGCGATTAACTGCTTTGCTGCAAGGAGTAAACAGTAATTATCAGACGGATTTGTTTCGCCCTCTCATCGAGTACACTGCAGAACTGGCGAGCGCAACCATCGACCCGGATACAACGGATCCCACCCATCGGGTGGCTCTCAATGTGGTGGCCGACCATATCCGTGCGCTTTGTTTTTTAATATCCGACGGTATATTACCGGCAAACGACGGTCGGGGATATGTGCTGCGGCGGATTCTGCGACGGGCAGCCAAACACGGAAAAGCACTGGATTTTACCTCTGCGTTTCTCCATCAAGTGAGCTCTAAGGTAGTGGAAGTGATGAAGGATTTTTATCCGGAATTGGAATACAACCGGGATTTTATCTCTGAGGTGATCCTGGCAGAGGAGGAACGGTTCAACAACACACTCCTGAATGGTTTGAAACGATTCGAAGAATTGCTGGCGAGAGCTTTAGAGCAGGAAGAAAAAATTATTCCTGGCAGCGAGTTATTTAAGTTATCTGATACCTATGGGTTCCCATTGGATTTTGCCCGGGACCTGGCAATGGAGAAGGATGTAGGTATTGATTACCAGGGGTTCCAGGCTGAACTGAAGCAGCAGCGTGAGAGGTCCCGGATCAGTTTGGCTGCTAAACAAAAAGCCACCAAAGCCCTGGAGAATATTGAAACATATGCCACTGCCTTTACCGGTTACTCCAGCCTCGAAAAGGATGCTGTACTGCTGGCGATTTATATCGATGGGAAAGAAGTTCCCGAAATCCGGGAAAACCAGGAAGGCGTTCTGGTATTTGATAAAACTCCTTTCTATGCCGAATCCGGCGGCCAGGTGGGAGATACCGGGGTAGGGAAAAACGATACTGCTTTTTTTAATATTGTTGATACCCGTAAGGCAGCAGCCGGTGGTTCCGGTGCTTCCTTACATTCGGTTCAGGTTAAAAAGGGAACACTGCGGCCCGGTGATGAGGTGAGTTTAACAGTAGATGCCGGGAAGCGAAAAAATACCGCTGTCCACCACTCCTCCACTCATCTATTGCATGCTGCGCTGCGGGAGGTATTGGGGCTTCATGTTAAACAGGCCGGTTCATATGTGGGGCCGGATAAGTTACGGTTTGATTTTACCCATTTTAAACCCCTTACCAGGGAGGAACTCCGGGAAGTGGAGTTCATTGTGAACCGGAAGGTAAGGGAAAATATATCGATAAAAACCGAGGACGTCAAATATGAGGAGGCGATTGACCGCGGGGCCATTGCGATTTTCGAGGAAAAATACTCGGATGTGGTGCGCATGCTGTCCATGGGAGATTTTTCAAAAGAATTATGTGGCGGCACCCACCTGGAGGCCACCGGTGAAATCGGTTTTTTCAAGATTACCGGTGAATCGTCTATTTCTGCCGGTGTGCGGCGCATCGAAGCTGTGGCTGGTGACGCCGGGTATGCTTATGTCCGGGAAAACCTGGAGCGTTTTAATGATATCATGTCTCATTTCAAGCAGAAACAGGATCACATTGTGTCTTACCTGGTCCATTTGGACAGGCAGCTAAAAGAAAAAGAAAAGCAGCTCAAAAAGAAACAAAAATTGGAAAAAAGTGATCGCATCGATATTAGTAAAATTATTTCCGAGGGCAGTGAAATCAACAGGGTTCATACTGTTGCGGCATTTGTGGACAATATGGACCGGAAGCAGTTGAGTGCATTGGCGGATGAAGTGAAGCACAAGACCGGTGGTATTGCCGTGCTTTTTTCCAATTTGAATGGTAAATCTGCCATTGTGGTATCCATTGCCAAGTCTCTTATACCGGGCTTGGATGCCGGCGAGATCGTCAAGGAGATTGCTGCCAGGGTGAAAGGCAGCGGCGGTGGACGCCCGGATTTTGCCCAGGCTGGCGGCGAACCTGTGAAAAATTTTCTAAAATTTAAACCCCAGGTCGTCGATATAATAACTAAACATGTACAATAAATGCTTAGAAAAATGCGAAGAATAATTGTGTTCGTGTTGGGACTGTGGTTGGCGGCAGCGCTGCTGACTGAAACAGCCATGGCCGAGATACTTGTCTACCAGGATAAAGAGGGTAAAATCACCATAACCAACGAACGTAACCATTCTTCAAAGCAATACCGGGGGCGCAAAAGAAAATCCGGTACCACCATCTATATTAGTTCAACCAAAACGTCCAAAGTTCCCCGGAAATACCTGGTAAAAATCAGGAAACTTGCCCAAAAATATGGAGTAAAGGAATCGTTAATTATAGCGGTTGCCAAGGCGGAATCAGGGTTTAATCCCTTTGCGGTTTCAAAGAAAGGGGCTGTAGGGATTATGCAATTAATGGTGGATACTGCCAGGAAGTACGGCGTGGTGAACCGTTACAACGCCGACCAAAACCTGGATGCCGGCGTCAGGCATTTAAAGTATCTTTATAAAAAGTATAGTCACAATCTTCCCCTTACCCTGGCAGCGTACAATGCCGGGGAAGATGCTGTCAAAAAGTATCGAGGGGTTCCTCCTTACAAGGAAACCCGCACGTTTATCAAGCGGGTTATGGCTTATATGGGCATGTCCTACTCCCATTATTTATATACAAAGCCCAAGACAAAAATATATCAATATCGCACACCGGATGGGAAAATTATGATCACTGATACCTATCCAGCCAATGCCGTCGGAGAGGTAACAGTATTTGAGTAACGATTGACATTTGACAATTGACAATTCTTCGATTAGCCGGATGAAAACAAAAAGCCTCTAATGACTCATTTAAAATCGCTTGGCAAAAGTATCCTGATTGGTGGTGCAGCTGCCGGTGTGATTTCCCTCATTCCTATTATCAATCTTTTAAACCTTTTGCTGATGATGTGGATGGCTTTTGGCGGTGGACTGTGCGTTTACATACTGCTCCAGGAGAATAAGGAAATCAACGTATCTGTCTCCGATGCACTGGCATCCGGAGCGCTTAGTGGGGTGTTGGGCTGTGTGATTTTCGCTTCTATTTCATTCCTACTGGTTTCCAATATCTCGCCTGAGAAAATGGAACGAATAATGGAGATCATTCAACTGCTTTCGCCTTCCGCAGAAGAAGATTTCACTGAATTGTTCCAGGGCAGGGAACTGATAAGGCTTTTCTTTGTAGTTATGGGCATCGCGTTGATATTTTCGGTAATTGCCGGTGCCCTGGGTGGTGTTATATCACGCAGCATGTTTAAAAAGGGGACGGCGTCCCCACCCTAGAGGAGTCGTTCATGACGCTGGGAAACAGCCACAAAGACACGAAGACACAAAGAAGTGTCTTAGTGGCTAAAAACAAAAAATAAAAGGAATAATAAAATGAACAAGGTGCATGTGATTGTCAATCCCTTTTCAGCCAGGGGAAAAACCGGCAAACGGTGGAATGCCATCAAAGATGTTATTAATCATTATTTCAAGGAGTTCAAATACATTTTCACGGAAAAGCCCAGGCAAGCCACGGAGATTGCCAGGGATTTGTTAAAACAGGGGTTTGATTTGCTTATCGGTGTTGGCGGCGATGGGACATTGAATGAAATCACCAATGGTTATTTTCATAAAAATACTCATCAAACCATTAACGAGGAAGCATCCCTGGGGATTATTCCTTCGGGTACCGGTTCGGATTTTATTCGCTTTATGCGGATTCCCAGGGAGTTTAACCAGTCTGTGGCTTTGATCAAGAATTCCGGGATGCGTAAGATCGATGTGGGTAAGATCACTTACAAGTCTTCCGAAGCGGAAGAGACATCCAGGTATTTTATTAACATTGCGAGTTTCGGTTTGGGTGCCGAGGTGGTGAGGAATCTCTCTGTCATACCTGCCAGCAAACATGGACCGTTATCTTATTACATGGGTATGCTTTCCACTATCAGGACGTATAAAAGCAAACGTGTGAAAGTGGTGGTGGATGATTCCGAGGAGATCAGTGACCGGTTTTTAATCGGTGCGGTTGCGAATGGCCGGATATTTGGCGGCGGTATGATGATTGCACCGGAGGCAGAAGCGGATGATGGGTATTTTAACCTGGTGTTGGTGGAGGACATGAAGAAGTTTGAAATCATCAAGAATTCCAGGCTTCTTTATACTGGTAAAATTAGCAAACATCCCAAGGTACTGGTCAAAAAGGTCAGGAACATTAAGGTTTATCCGGCTGAGGAAGAAACTGAAGTGGTAAATATTGAATATGATGGCGAGGTAGGGGAAGCCATCCCGGTGGAGTTTCAGATTATTGAACGCCGTGTAAATTTCAGAATATAGAATTAAGGTGCCCTTCGGGCGAGTATAAAACGCCTGACGGCGAATTCAAGAACCACGAAGGCACGAAGAAAAGACGGTTACCAGGGGAATTATGTTCAAAGTGTTGACATTGTGCGCATTTTAGCTATAATGTTGACATGAAACGGTTCGAATGGAATAAAGAGAAAAGTGAATTATTACGCAAAGAAAGAGGCATCTCTTTTGAAGAAATCATCAATGCCTTAAAAGAAGGGAAATTGCTGGATAGATATAAGCATCCCAATGAAGAAAGGTATTGCCATCAAGAAATCTTTGTTGTTGAAATAAAAGGCAATGCTTACCTTGTTCCTTTTGTGGAAGATGAGGAAAAGTACTTTTTAAAGACAATATATAGAAGTCGAAAAGCTACAAAAAAATATATAAAAGAGGAGACTACCGATGAGCAGCAAAAAAAAATATGAAGATAAAAAAGAGTTACTTGATGCTCTTAGAAATGGAGAGACAGGGTTGATCGACGATCCTGAAGAGGAAAGAGAGATATTAGAAGCTTATGAGAAGGGTGAGCTAATCCCGGTGGAGAACCATGAAGAGAAAAAGAAAGAATTGATTGAAGCCGCCAGGAATACTCCCATCAAAACAAAACGAATTACGATTCGTTTATCGGAACAAGACCTGGAAAGATTGAAAGTAAAAGCAGCAGAAACAGGAATTCCTTATCAGACTCTCATCGGATCCCTTGTCCATCAATACGCATCCGGGAGGTTAATTGTCCAGATTTGATTGTATCTTTTTGATTGGTAACCTTTTCCTTCTATGATTCTCCTTCCTCTGACCGTCTGAGCTTTGCCCCCTCACTCACCTTCCACCCCCAGACTCTGCAAAATCTGCTCTACTACTTCTGTATCCGGGAACCCAGCGGCTTTGCCGATGTGTAAGCTTCTTTGCAGCATTTCAATGCCTTGTTTTTTTGACTCTTCACCTCCACTTTGGCACAATGCGTATCCTAACTGTCTATCGATGTTATATATTCCCATGGCGTCATTGATATCAAGGGCCATTTGATAGGCGGTGGTTTCATATTCCATAAATTTTTTGATGTCGCCCTTTTCATGGGCAATTATTGCCATGTTGTGTAAGGTGTGACTGGTTCCGCTTTTATCCCCGGTCTCCCGGCTGATTTTTAAGCTTTGCTCCAGGTACGTGAGTGCGCTCTCATAATCACCGTGGGCTAAAGATATAGTGGCCATATTATTCAGTGTGGTTCCTTCATTTTTTTTATCCCCAAGCTTTTGACATACAGCCAGGGCTTTTTGATAAAAAATTAATGCCTGCTTATAGTCTCCATATAAATCATATATCAAGCCCAAACGGTTTAAAATATGACCCTTTGTCTCATCTCCCAATACCTCATAAACCCGCCGGGCATAAACAAATGCATTACCATACATGGAATAATTGTAGTAAACCCTGGAAAGCCAATCGCCTATCTCCTGTACCTTTTCCTTATCCCCGGACTTATCAAAATGATAAAAGGCCTCCTCCAAAAAGGTTAAACTTCTTTCTATATTGTGAAAATAGTAATAATAATAAATCCCAGCCTGCTGATGGGAAAAGGACCATCTCTCTTCGGTTTTTTCAAAACTCTTCAATAAATCTCTCACAATAGGGGTGACATAGTAATCCACCGCTTTTATCTCCGAGTCCAGGGAAATCTCGATCAACGTTAATCGGTGCAAATATTCCAGCACATGGGGCCAATCCACTGGTTTTTCCTCTTTGAGTTCCTGTATTTGCATGCCCAACGGCCATTTCCCGCATCGGGACCCGGAAGTGAGACAGCAGGTCCAGCACTTGCCGATGCTGTGGTTCTAACAAGGCCATTAATTGCGAAAACAACATGTCTTGCCCCATTTTCTGTTTGACTTCATTAGTGATTTCTTTAGAACTCTCCAAGAATTTTTCAAAGGAGTCTAAAGAATTTACTATTTTATGGGGTTCCTCTTTAACCGATCGATCAAAGAATTCCAAAGCCCGGTAATTGCCACCAAAAGTTTCATGCAGCAGTTTGACTACATCAATGTATTTCAAGCCAGGACGGGCGAGAAAGCCCTGTTTTGCCTTTTCAAAAGAGGCTTTCTCTCGCAAATAGATGCGAATATATCCAACATCCATATAAAGACATTTCTTCCAGAAATCGTTCAATCCCACCTGGTTCAGGTCGAAACTTTCAATATGCTTCACATCCGCTACCGGGTAACGGCAGGTTAAAATTACATGGAATTCTTCCCTCTCACAAAGATAGTCTATGATCTCTTTGATGTCACTGAACTCGCCTGAAAACTCTTTTCCCGGTTCCACCTGGAAACTCTCCAGGTTATCGAAGACAAAGACCGGCTGATACGTTTTCTCGACTTCAGACAGCAGGTAAAGAAACTTTTCCATTCCTTTTTCAAATTGACTCATCCCGGAAATCACATGCATCACCCGCTGTTTGAGCAAAAAATCCCGCATGGTATTCAATATCTCTTCAATGGATTTGGTTTTTTCATTAAACACAAAGGGAATAGTATTTGGGTTCTTTGCAATCAATCGCTGCACCAGGTGCTCGGCCATGGCAGTCTTGCCCACACCGCCCTGGCCTTTTAAGAGCACAGGCGTTTTATTAAAAAACGGCTTCAGCATGGCTGCCTTTTCCTTGCGCCGGCCGATAAACAGGTATTCCTCCTCATGCGCCAGCAGCAGCCGGTCCTTTTCAAAAATAAAGCGGTTGGATAAATACTTTAACTTCTTCTCCGGCTGCTTCCAGTCCACCAGTGCCGCCGCCCCCGGGTCTTGCGATAAATAGAGGTTGGGAATAATCCAATTCAGCGGCTCAACCCCTGTTACCCCACGTTCCACAGACTCCTGGAATTCTTTTTCCTTCAACTCCTTTACGGCTTCATTAAAGGCATCCAAAACCGTTTCTTTGTTACCTATGCGGCGGTACAATCCCGATGCGAAAAACGCGGCATAATCATCCCGGATGGACATGCCCATTGAAATAACTATGGGTACCCCCACCCGCAGGAGGTGATTGGTAACCCCTCGAAGTCCCTTTTCAACACTTCCTTGTGCGGTTTGACAGGAAGAAAGCACCACCATGGGCACTTTATAAATGGGATTGCAATTAACCACCTCGGCAAAATCCGCACCCGCCACCTTATGGGTTTTAAGAGTCAACGGATGCTCCAGTACCAGGAAATCGATATTTTCTTTTCCAACAAACACGCCGTGACCGGAAAAATGCAAAATATGGTATTGATTTTCTTTTAGTTTGCGTTCCAGTGTTTCCAATGAGCCGTCTTCGGTAAAATCCACTTCCACCAACCAGGACTGCATCAGCGGTTCAAAGGCTTTTAAAATTTGAAACTCCTCTTCTTCATACGAAAGCCGCTGCTTCCATTCCGCATCTTCCAGTGAAGAAATCATCATCAATACTTTCAACGGTGCCGCAGCTTTAGGAAAGTCCTCTCCTTTTTCTTTAAAATAATCAGGGATGCCTTTGGTGAGGTAAAGCCGCCGAATACTGCCCAACGGCTGGTCAGTGATATTATCTATCACCATGGACCACGGCAGGTTTAATATTTCGTTATCTTCATGAAGCAAATGCAGACAGTAATAATCCCCGGAACGATTGATTGCTTTTAAAACCTCCTGCCACTGGCGTGACTCTTTCACAATCCTGGAAAGAGACGCCTTCAACTCTTCCAGGACTTTAACTTTCAAAGGAAATCCCTTTTCCAGGTGCTGTATCACCTTTTGATAATGGTTTTTCAGCTCCCTAACTTCTTCCTCCTTCACCCGGAGTTCCATTCGTTTGTGAACGATCATCTGTTATCCCCTTTCATTACAATGAAACTATATATTAAAGGAAAAAAATAAAAATGTAAAGATTAAAATGGAACTATGGGAAATATCTGTAAATCTCTTTTCTATGCAAAGCTCTTATGAACTCCGGGAAATCATTATTGTCTTTTATACCTAATTTCCATTCTCATCCAGGAGTTGTTGGTCGTACTTTTTCGCCTCCGGCAGAGTTAAAGAATCCGAGTCTTCTGTTTCCTGGATCAAATGATAAAGGGCATGATCTTCAAGAATCTCTTCAATCTTCAAAAAGGTTTTATAGTCAATCTCTACTGCCAATTTATTATTATTTTCATCGATGATATATCTTTTTTGTATATTCAGCATTTATGCCTCCTGCAATATGATAGTACAGATGACATTCTTTGTCAATTTTCTTTTTTGCGTAAAAAATAAAAAAGTGGCCAGGCGAAAAAATAGGCGAGAGAATCCCCAAAAGAAAAATTGACAGGCCAGAAAAACCGGTTAAATTAAATAGGGTTAATTAGGGTAATTCATCACAAGTACGTCCATGTACGGTGCCATCGCAGATTTGTCCTTGAACGGTGCCCTCTACCGCTACTTCGGCTCCTTGATCACAAGTGCGTCCGTAAACAGTACCATCACAGGTCCGTCCTTGAACGGTGCCTCCACCGCGAATGACGGCCTTCTCCTTATCGGTCAAGTTGGCAATGGTGAATTTGTTGATAACCAGTTTTTTGTTAAACGTCTTTTGCTTCATGTTTTCCTCCTTCATATTTTACTACCATTTTTCTCCACTGAATGGGAGATCCTTACGGCATTCTTGGTTGTCGCTTGATACAGCTTCGACTGACTTGAAACGAATCGGAATACTTGTAAAGGAATTCTTAAGAAAAGAATACCGTAATAATATAGTATATTATTAATCAAAATTCAACAGAAATAAAAAAAATCTCAGGAACTTTTTTGCCTGTCAACAACCCTCAAGGCACGGGGTTGACTTTTTTTGATATTTCATCTATTATACCACATGGTTAAAATCATTCTTTCAAGATCATTTCACACTCTTTTTTCTTTGAATATTCATAAAAGGAGGATTAATGAAACCTGGAAACATACCCGTTTTGGTCGTTGAGGAGGATACCATTCCACTGGCTTATGAAAAAGCTATCGCCGAGGTGTGGCACAAGGGGATAAGCATAAAGACGGAATATGATCATCCCGAAGACCCGCCAAGCAAAGATGCTACGGTCATGATCGCCATTCGGGAACCCTTTGGTCAGCCGCGATTTCACCGGTCCTTTGCCGACGGGCTTGGAGGTCTGGCCGAGTATGTTATGGAAGTTGTGCACGGCGCCCACGATTACTGGGTTAAGCCCCTGGAGGAAATTTTAAAAGGCACGGAAAGCAAAGATACCCGCTGGACCTATACCTACCACGGCCGGCTGTTTGAGTATGTGATGGAAGACACCGTTGTGAACCAGGTGAATTACATGATTGAGAAGCTTTCGCAGACGGGACACACAAGACGGGCTCAGGCGATTACCTGGAATCCCAAACTCGATCCGCCTACCGAAGACCCGCCCTGTCTGCAGCGGGTATGGGGGCGGCTCTGTGAGGATGGAGAGGGCGGCTTTATATTCAATATGAACACTCACTGGCGAAGCCGGGATTTATTCAAGGCGTGGTTTGAGAATGTCATTGCCATAACCACTCTCATGCGAAAAATTGCAGAGGCTGTAGCGGAAAAGATGGGAAAGCCGGTTCGCCCGGGGCGGTATGTGGACATCAGCGACTCGCTTCATATCTATGGGTCTTATTTCAGGGAAATAGAAGGGGACCCAGAAAAGGGGATAAAAAGTTTCTTTGAAAAACTGGAAAGTCGCTCTTATGAGGAGAGGACCTGGAACTCCGATTTTGTTAAGCCTTTTTTCATTGACGATGGTGTGGGAAAGGGGTTGAGACCGATGCTGGAGAGGGAGAAAGACATGCCGGAAACGGTTCGAAAATCCATAGAAGAAGAGCTCCGTAAAATGGAGGAAGACGATTATGTTGTATAATTTACTGATGGGCATGTTGAAAGGGAGGTCGATATGACAATTTTTGAAAAAATAGCAGATGAGGTTCAGAAGGGAAATTCGCAAACTGTGGAAGAGTTGGTAAAGGAGGCTCTTTCCACGGAGGTTTCGGTGGAAGGGATTTTGAATGAGGGGCTCGTGGAGGGGATGAATATCGTGGGCGAGAAATTTAAAAATAATGAGTGTTTTATTCCTGAAGTCCTGGTATCGGCAAAAGCAATGAAGCTAGGATTGGAGATCTTAAAGCCGCTTTTGGCCGAGACAAATGTGAAACCCCTGGGCAGGGTTGTTATTGGAACCATTCAAGGGGATTTACATGATATCGGCAAAAATATTGTTTCCATGCTGCTGCAGGGAGCGGGTTTCGAGGTAATCGACCTTGGTGCGGATGTGCCCATCGATCGGTTTGTGGAATCCGCAAAAAATGAGAAAGCGGATCTTGTTGGCATGTCTGCGCTTTTAATCACCACCATGGTAAACATGAAAGAGGTTATCCAGGGGTTGAAAGAGGCGGGGTTGAAAGATGACGTTAAAGTCATTGTGGGAGGTGCCCCGGTAACCCGGGATTTCGCGGAAAAGATAGGGGCGGACGGTTATGCCCCTGATGCGGCTTCCGGTGTAGATGTTGCCAGGAAGCTCTTGAACCTATAAAAATCAGTATCCTGTATTCACTGTATCCAGGTCTGATAATCACATGGGATGTTTTCTTGCCTGGCCACAACCCGGACGAGCGGGAACCAAAAAGATTATTTTTAACCACAGAGGCACAGAGGACACAGAGTTTTTAATTGAAAATTGACTCATTTTGTGATAAAATTAAAAAAAATTCTTTGAAAACGGAGGGCATTATGAAAAAGAAAATGAGTTTGAAGGCACTTAAGGTACAGAGCTTTGTTACTTCACTGGAAAAGGACGAATCCAAAAAGGTTAAGGCAGGAAACAATCCTACAGTGGAAATTTATTGTTCCCTTTTTGAACCCTGTCCTGAAACCTGGTTTCTATGTCCTGTAACCATTAAAACTTGTGCCAGCGGTGAATTTCCCTGTTAATTTAACCAGTAAGCAGCTTTAAGCGTTAGAACAGGAAAGTCAAAGACCGTGGATGACCTTTGGGTAACCTTTAGAAAGTGAGAACTGAAACGTCATCCACGGTCTGCGGCATGTTTTATCATTTCTATTTTTTATCCAGGAAGTCGAGTCTCAACAGGCTGTCCGATAACTCAGGTTTAGGTTGAGGGAGGAAGAGAAGCTTAATATATCCTTGCGAAAAGGTCGCTATTTAAAAGTTTTAACTGACTGGTTATTAGCGATATGTAAAATTTGCCTGCCCCCTTCCTATGTCTCCTTCCTATTAAATTTAAGAGGTAAAAAATGCCAAAGTTAAGTGCAGGTTTACTTAGACATTCTTGCTTGTCCTCTTTTCCTTTCTACACAGGTACGATTTTTAGAGTGGCACGCTGCCAGTCGGTCACTCCTGAGGGCCAGGAGCACGGCTGTGGAAATCACCGTAAAGTGGATAACAAGGTCCGGTACGTTGTGGGCTAGCTGCCAGGAAACTCCCCCCTTGTAGAGGTGAAGGGCAAATACCACCCGTAAGATATTGAGCGACTGCACCGTTATCACCAGTACGGCCAACCGCAGCATGTTGGCAGTAAATGCCCGCTGGAAACGCCAGCAAAAGGGGGCTGTGAACAAAACCACATCCGCGTAGATACAATGTGTTTTAAGCTCAAAAAAGCAATTGTAATCGACCAGCAGGTAAAGTTCGCTGCCCTGGTCGACTGGCGCGGTTACATACCCAAGGAAGCCGAGAAAGAGGCTGACAACTCTTCTCAAACCCAGACGCAGTAACGTCCAGTCTAAGCTGTGATAGAGGACAATCAGGATGCCCAGGGCCAGGAGGCGGAGAAGTAAGTATTTGTCGATACGCCTGATAAAACACACCGCTGCACCACTCCCCTCCTGGTTAAACGGTGAACAATCCCGGGATGAGGGCTTGCTAACGCAGTTCCAAAATCTGCCTATTCTCAAGGTTGGATCAGCTTTAAGGTCACTGCGTCGCCTCGCACATCCATGCCGCTGTGCTTGTCCTTCACCCGGGGCAGTGAGGCTTCCTCGAATGCAACATCGTGAATCCGCCCATTAAACTCAACCCGGTACTCCCCGGCCTTCGATAGGTCGTAGGCAGAGGAAAGATCCACCTTAGCCGATACCGACTCCCCCGGTCCGATACGCAAATAATCTTTTCTGGCGGGGCTGCCGCGCTTAACCATCCGGCCTATATATTGGATTTCCTCACCATCGCGTGTAACCCGGAAAATATCTCCATTTATGCCCTCAAGCGGCGTATACCAGGTGAGGACCCAAAGCGTCTTTTTGGTCAGGTTCTTGAGAGTAAAATCAATATTCACGCCCTTGCCAACGGTATAGGATTCTTCGGCTTTGAGGACATATTTCAACATAACTCCTTGCGGGCGTTCGATCTTCATACTCTGCTCTCCCGAACATAGGCAAAAAAAGAGAAGCAGAGCTGCCAGAAACATAAGATTCTTCATTTCTCAAATCACCTCCTTACCCTTCATCGCACCATTGCACGCCTCATCAGCCTCTTTTTTTATCGCTCTGAACGGATCCAATTCGATCAGGCTGCTTTTCGTCTGCGGTTGTGAATCACCCGGTACATCAAAACAAGCAGCAGGATGGCCAGGAGCGAGTAGGCTATGAGTTCGAGTCCCATCGAAAGCGGCGGTGTGTTCTCAGCAAAGTATTCATGGCTGTCGGCGTTCTGGATCGCTTTGGACGGGTCAGTATTAGCCAGATTCTTGCAGTTCGCATGACCGTAAGCGTGATCTTTAGTCCCGGTCACCACATAGAAGTGGCTTATCTCATGAATGATGGTACCCATCTTCGAATCGGTGCCCACGAGTGGAGCTGACCAAAACAAATTACACAAATATATCTTGTAGGGATCGTTTGGATAAACGTATGCGTAGTAGTTTTCATTACAATCGCAATTGAACGTGATCGTTTCATTGCTCAATGCGTCATGAATCTTATCGAAGTTATTAATTATCGTGTTGTACCGCGAACTGGAATAGACTCCAAACCAGGTTGTGTACCGCGTAGCATTCGGCCTATCGCTCACTGACGTGCCTTGGAGGGCTATCAGCGCGCCAGAGGCGTATTCCCTTGCCTCAACAAGAGCGCTGTTCAGGGTATCCCTTTGGGTCTGTGAGCAGCCTATGAAAACCGGTTGTTTTTCGGCTACATCGGTGACCCGGGGCGCTGGTGGGGCCGGGGGTTCCTTTTTTTCGAGAAGTTTGAAGGAAACCGTATTCGACTGGATGGCTTTCCGCTTTAATGTGCGCTTAGCCGACAGTCTGGCCGGATCCTCATAACCAAAGTCGAGGAGACTCGATTTGAACTGCACGCTGTAGTCGCCGGCATCGTAGACAGCATAGCCCTTACCGATATCCACTACTGACGAAACAGACTTGCCCGGGGCGAGCGATACGTAATCCTCGGGGGGAGGGGCTCCTCTCTTCACCAGTCGGCCGATGTAAATGACCCGCTTACCCTCAATTTCCACCAGGAATATGTCGGCATTGAAACCCTCAAGTGGTGTGCGCCACTTAAGCACGTTCAGGGTCTTGTCGGAATTGTTGGTGAGAGTAAACCGAAGAATTATGGCTTCGGCTGCCCCATACTCCGCGCGCTCCGCCTGCAGCGAACAGGTGAGCTCCTCTACATCCTCTGCTTGCGCTAAAAATCGAGGCATTACGATTAGCGCTGTGATTCCAATGATTACTAAAAAAAATCTCACAATAGGTTTATGTCTCATCTCTATCCTCCTTTTAAGCTTATTTTAAACTCTAAATTTAAAAAAATTTTTCTAACCCCCTGTTTAAGTTCCCTGAATTGATCAAATGACGTTTATAATATTCCTCACCCTACTATCTCCTACAAACATAATTAGCATTATATCACCTCCATGTCTATGCCTCATCAGTAATTACTGACTATCATAGTATAATTTTATCAATTTGTCAACTTTTTTTAAAATTCCTTTCACCTATAAAAGGAGCAGCGTTGAAGATTCATAAGACGAGCATTGAGATAAGGAATGACACAGACGTATAAAAAATAAAAAATAAGGAGATAGATAAAAATGAAAACAAAAACAATGAGCAGAAAGTTAGTTTTAAAAAGAACAACGGTTTCTAACTTGACTAAAAAAGACCTGAATGCTGTTAAAGGCGGTTTAGTAACCAGGAGCAGGATACCAGGACCGTGCCCAAGCTGTGATGGTAAAACCTGTTAGTGAATTCAAAAAAAATTAAGTGTTAATTGTCCGGCATATGCCATTTTTGGGGACCTTCCTCACTTCCATTCTATTCCTGGAAAATGGAAAAGGGAGGTCCCTGAATTTCTTATAAACAGGGGTCTTCATATGTTCAGAAAAAACATTGCCAAAAAACATAATTTTCCTGACTGGCACCTCTTTACAAAATGAGAATTGCTGTCAATTCATCTATTGACTTTCCTAATTATCTCATTTAATATATCCTTGTAAAAAGGTCGCTATTTAAAAGTCTTAACTGACTGGTTATTAGCGATATGGAGGCAGAACATGGACCTTTTAGTACGAGTAATCGAGATCAAAGGACATTGCCCAGTCTACGAGATAGGGGACAGCTTCCGGCTTGAAAAAGGGTATCGTCTTATTTGTGACAAGCCCATTTGTATGCATTCCCTTGCTTCACTACTTCCACACTACAATGCTCTTCTGATTTCTAAACCGGAGCAATGGGGCCTTGCGGGGAAATCTGACCAATCAAAGGCATACATTCAATGTCTTGACCCAGCGGCATATACTGGGGGTGGTACCACAATTTTTGAAATAACCAGGATGGGTGACTCAGGGTAAAATTTTTCTGTCCCCTTCCTCTATTAAATTTAAGAGGTAAAAAAAATGCCAAAATTAAGTGCAGGTTTACTTATGTATCGCTTTAGGGATGAAAAGTTAGAAGTCTTCCTTGTTCATCCAGGTGGACCATATTGGGCGAAAAAGGACATGGGATCATGGTCAATCCCTAAAGGCGAGTATTCTCAAGAAGAAGACCCTTTTATAGCAGCCAAAAGGGAATTTCATGAAGAAACGGGATTCGAGTTAGATGGCCAATTTATACCACTCACCACTCTAAAGCAATCTAGTGGAAAGAAGATTACAGCCTGGGCCATCGAAGGAGATTGCGATGCCAGTAAAATAAAAAGCAATACCTTTACTCTGGAATGGCCCCCACGATCTGGAAAACAAATGGAATTTCCAGAAATTGATCGCGCTGAATGGTTCGGAATCAATTTAGCAAAAAAGAAAATATTGAAAGGACAAGTAGGGTTTATAGAGGAACTCTGCAATATTTTAACATATGAACCTTCAGTGAAAGATGAAGTTAATAATAAGACAGAAGAATCGAAAGCAAAAAACAAAAAGCCGGTTCAGCGGTCCACTTTTTGACCCACTTTTTGCCTGTCCCCGTTTTAGTCCCCGTTTCTAGCAGCTCATTTCTTTTCTTTAATTCCGATCTTATCATCGGGGTGTTCCTGGTTCCAGCGCTGGATCATTTCCTCTACCGACTTACCGATCATGTCCCGGTTCACCACCTTGCCCTTGAACTTGCCAGCCACATTCAACTCGCTTTTCAACCATTTATCCGGCCGGTAATTGAGACTGAAAACCCCATCTTTATCTATCCGGGGTGCGAAGACCCCCAGGCCTTTCAAGCGCACAGGCCGTCCGGCCAGGGCAAAGAACGTGATGGCCTCCCTGAACTCCCAAAGCATATTAATAACCGCCCCGCCGTTGAAACTGGTGCGCCCCGCGATAAGCGCGGCAACATCCTCAACCTCCACGGTTTCACCCTGCTCCACGCGGGGGTATAAGCCCGAATGGCATTGACTTCTTCCGGCATAAGTATACCTCCTTTTCACCCTTTAAGTGGTTGTTTACTCATATTTAAGCTGCTAAAGCAACCGGTTACAGCCCTTAAATTATATCATTTCAGCGGTTGTAATTCAAATATTTCGACAATACTCCCGGAAATTTCGGCAAAAAGCTGTGGAATTTCGGCAAAAAACCAGAAACTTTTGGCGAAATATTTTGGTTTAAGCTGCTGTTTCGTCTTGTTTCAACCGTTCAAACTGTGCGTTTCAGCCGCTGAATTTACCAATTCAACAGGTTCAAACCTGCCGATAAATAGGTGAGTGAGTAGAGTAAGGTGAGTAAATAGGTGCCTAAATAGGTGCCTGTCCCCGTTTTATTCCGTTTTACTTTATCTATATCTATTATCTTTGATGATTACACCATTATGAATTACCAGAAGAACATCCAAGAGATTATCTAGGTCAGATAGGGGATTACCTCTAATCACCAGAATATCAGCTATTTTGCCTGCTTTTATAGTGCCCAGCTCTTGTTCTACTCCGCAGACGATTGCTGCATTTCGTGTTGCTGCAACAATTATTTGCATGGCTGTCATTCCAGCTTCCCTCATTAAATTAATCTCTGTTACTGGCATACCCAGATCAAAGGGGCTGTTATATCCGTCAAAATCTGTTCCCAATGCTACCAAACCCCCTGCATTTATATATTTTGTTAGATTATTCTTGGCTCTGGCTACCAGGGAGCTTTCGACAGCATTCCACAGCTCCAAGGTTGGTACCCAGTAAACTCCTTGCCTGATCATCCTTTCGATGATGTCGTCGGATATATCATCAGTGATCATATGGGCGATGTCATCCACACCTGCATCAAGAGCTGCTTTAAGATCATCTGAAACCAGAACATGTGCAGATACTCTTCTGTTTCTCTGGTGGGCGGTTTTTACGATAGCCGAGGCTTCCTGAGGTGAAAGCATGGGGATAGTTAAATTAAAGGCTGTTCCACTTTCCAAAATAATCTTGATGATATCTGCGCCTTCATCTATTAATTTGTTTACTTTATCAATCCCATCTTGAGGTGATAGCACATAATAACCAATGGGGCTCCCCCATGGGACTAGAGGGTAGCCGCCGGGGGTAGTTAATACCGGTCCGGCTGCTAAAAGTCTTGCTATATTGGTGTCGTTTGGAGGACGTTGATTTTTAAAAACGCTGTATTGAACCCCTAGATCTCTTATGGTTGTCACTCCCGCCTGTGCCCATGCTTCCAGATTCGACTGGATAAAGCCATTGTGAACATGGGTGTTAAAAAAACCCGGAAGCAGAAAGGCACCATCAGCATCAATAGTCAGCATGTCCGAGGGAATATTGATTTCGCCTTCGCTCCCTACTGCTTTGATTTTGCCCGATTCAACAATGACCACTCCACGGAACGGATCACCGAGACCAGTGCCATCAATGATATATACTGAAGTTATAGCAAAAGATTTATTAGAATCTATTGTTGAGGGCTTGGTAACTCGACATTTGCTTTGACAAAACAAAATAATAGTAAAAATAAAATAAATTGCAATTCTTATTTTCATATCATCTCCTTTTACCTAAAAGCACCATAGGAAATTCCTTTTTCAATCACATTAAAATATTAGTGGAAGTATTGTTAATTGTCAATAGATTTGAAATGATTAATTATAATATTCTCAAATGATACAAGACAATAAGTTTCCCAATACTTCCAATTCCAAAATACCCCGTTTCCAGCTTCCAGTTTCCAGTTTCCAGTTTCCAGGGTCTGATCTTGCAGTGCAATATTTTAGTCTTTCTGTTTTTCATTTTTTTTCGTGCTTTCATGCTTTTTGACAACCCGACTCACAGTTGAATAATGCACTCCCAGAAAATCTCCAATCTCTTTCATCGTAAAATCGTACTCATAATAGACCATGTAAATGATCTCATCTTCTCGCTTAACTGAAGCCATCTCCTTCTGGAATATCTCCTCTAATAGGGGGCGAGAAGAATATCTTTGTTCTCTGGGCACCCGGATACTGAACCAGCCCCGCTCTTATTGGGTTCAAGATAATATACCTGCTTAATTCAAGCAAGTAAGATTCCTTTTCAACTAATATCGATTTGAATCGACCTTGAAACAAATGTCCCACTCGTTTATGCTTCCGGTTAAATTTTTGGGAATAATTACTGTTTAGCTGCCTCATCCCTCGCGACAGTATACCTTTGGGAGTTTCAATCATGAGATGATAATGGTTATCCATTAAGATGTAAGCGTGACATACCCAGTCAAACCGTTCTATTAGCAAAGATAATAATTCAAGGAAGGTTTCCCTATCCCGGCTGTCCAGAAAAATATCCCTTTTTTCGTTTCCTCTGCTGGTGATATGATACAAAGCACCTGGAAATTCGATTCTTAGTGGTCTTGCCGTGAAAGAATTATATCATCAAAAATATTGCACTGCAAGATGCGACCCCGTCACCTCCCAAATTTGCGGGAGAAATTATACGAAAAAAAGACCGAAATGTTTATCAAACCGGGATTAACATAAATATTTTGTCATTAAGAAGACTGACTTGCTGATTTTTTGTTTCTTGTTACGATAACATTTGTCTTGACCTTTGGCCCTTGTCCAGTGACAGTGACCAGTGTCCAGTGACCGGGTATATTTTCAAAGTCTTATCAAGCCTCAAGCCTCCGTTGCTTCTCATACCTTATACTGGACTGCATGCAGCAGTGCCTCGTACCTCGTACCTCCCCAAATTTAAATTCCATTTTTTCATTGGTTCGAAACATCTCTGGCCAATAAAATACCTGACCCCATACCTTGACGGCCAGGGGGTTCTTTTGAAAAACCACCCCCTGGACCCCCGCAAAACTTTTTATTAAAGTGCCTTTGTGTACCTTTGTGCTTTTAACCGCATTGTAAATGCCTTCGTGGCTAAAATTTTAACAGATACGCCCGAAGGGCACCTCTATTCTAAGCCGTTTATGATTTTCTCGAATTTTACGGATAAGTAAGGCTTCATAATCCTGAAATTCTTCAATATCATATCCCTGTAAAACGGAAACGTACAAAAATAATGCAAAAACTCACAAGCCCTCCGGTCATTGAGTATCTCCTGGAACTGTTTCCGGTTTTTATTCATATAGATAATGTTTTCCTCAGGACATTCCGGCTGCGCTTGCCGGGGGGCTTCCAGCTCCAGCGTGTCACTGTCTTCTCCGGCAATTTCCACTTTCCCGGTAATGAACTCCCTGTGGATGTATGTGAATTGACCGTTAAATTCAAGCACACCATGGTTTTTAGTCGTAAAGGCCCGATTCTCGATGTAATACCAGTGATACCTTGCATAAGCATGCCCGGTAATATACCGGATCAATCCTACAGGCATGAGATCACCGGTTTCAAAACTACTGTTCTCCAGGTCGATAACCGGTGCCCACTGCCCATCCCTGTATTGCAGGTGAAAATCAAAACGCTTCGCCTTTTGCACTGACTCCCGGGTATCACCGCTGTGGTTATTGTTACCCACATCTGTGTTAAGGGGGTCTTTAAGTTCTTTGTATTGGGCGATATGCTCTTCGAATTTTGTCAGGGCAACTTCTTTGGCATGATGAAGAAACTGCCGGGTCAGGGGAATCTCCAACAGCATCCTGAATTCGTCCAACAGCTCTTCCTCGACGTTTAATAAATCCATTTTTCTTTATCCTTTTTTACATTTCGTTGTTCACGGTTTCACATTGCTCAGTCGGACACGTTTTCCTCTTTTCGACTATAATACTGATCGATAAAGTTTTTGTATTTTTCGTTTTCTATGAGGTAATGCATCATCATTGCATGTTTCATTACAGGCACCTGCAGCGATTCGATGAGAGGGAAAGTTTCCATGGTCAGACCGGGAAAAATTCGCTTCAAGGTGCTTATTTTAGCTTCCATGGTTTCATTCTTATAAAAAGAAGCCTTGCCTTCACCGGTGATTAAATAGTCGATACTGACTTGAAATTTATCCATTATGGCTGCAAGAATATCCGGCTTTGGAAAACGCCTGCCGTCTTCATATTTATAATAAGAGTTCTTCTCTATTCCTAACATTTTACTGGCTTGATCTACATCAATGCCTGATTTTAAACGGGCAGCCTTGAGCCGCTTACCAAACTGGTCCGGGTTATAAATAATTTTTGCTGGTTTGCTCGTTTTCGTTTCCATACTGGATAATATACCATAAATTCCGGCTAATTGCAAGTACTTTTTGCCTCTGGCGGCCAGGGGGGCTCTTTTCGAGAAAACCGCCCCCCTGGACCCCCGCAAAAGCTTTTCATAAGCCCAGAACCAATCGTTTCGGGCAAAGCCCTTCGCCGGATGGTTCTGTGCCTGGAAAAAAAGTAGAAGTTAAGTTGAAGGCTTCCCAAAACGTTTGAAACAACAATACCACGAATCAGTAAATATCAATTTCAAAAGTGGTTATTTACATTGGTTGGCCCTGGTAAGGAAGCCTTCATATGGCGCGTATGCGCCTTCTATGGCCGCCCTCGCCGAGGGCTTGGCCGGGGGAGACATGGGACAAAAAGAAAAAAAATTAACCGAAAAGATTTTTTTACTTGACAAATTGGAAAAAATGTGTACAATAAGTCCTTGAGTTAGAATGAAATTGAAAAACGATAACAAATGAGTTCGATGAAAGAAAATGAAACCAGGTTTTATCAGCGAAATCTCAGCAGGGTTTATGGAGATTACAACCGGCTAGCCGGGGTGTCTGCTGCATCTGTCGGGGTCTTAGAAAAAACTTTCGGGGTGTTTGCACAGCCTGTCGGGGTGTTTGAAAATTTTTTCGGGGTCTTTGCAGAATCTTTCGGGGTGTTTGCAGAACTTTTCGGGGTGTTCAAAAAATTTTTCGGGGTGTTTGCAAAACTTTTCGGGGTGTTTGCAGAGCCTGTCGGGGTGATTAAAAAATCTTTCGGGGTGTTTGCAAAACTTTTCGGGGTGTTCAAAAAATTTTTCGGGGTGTTTGCAGAACTTTTCGGGGTGTTTGAAACGTTTGTCGGGGTTTACCCCTCAAAGATAAAGACAAAAAAAAGTAAAAATAAAAATAAAATGAATGGAGGTTCATGATGTTTTATTCAAAGAAAAGTATCGGAAACTTTTTGTTGAAATCCAAGACATTAATCTATGGAGTCGATGAAGATGACTTTATCAAGCAAAGAATCCTGCCTTACAATTTCGATCAACTACGGATAACCGAATGTGTGGTCATCTATAACGAGGCGGAAAAGGCAGAGAGTGTTAAGTTACAAGAATTTGGGGAACAACTTGAAGCACGGGTAATATTTGAGCAGATCATGGAGGAAGCCGAAACTGAATATAAGAAAAATAAGGATTTTCTGAAACTGGTGGTAAGAGATAATCCCGAAAAGCAAGAGAAACTGTTTTTGAAAGGTATACCAAGGTCACAAAAAATATCGGACGTGCTTATATCTAGGAGGGAAGTTTATGAATGGGTTTTGAGTGATGATGAAGTTGTCCAGGGTATGTCGAGATTTGGTATAACCAGGGAAGCCCTGGAGGGAGCGCGGCAAAAGGTAATCGATGCGGAGACTGCAAAACGCAAATACGATCAAGAGAGGGGTGAAGCACAAGATGCGACATTGCTCAGAAATGATGCTTTTAAGAAATTATCCGATGTAGTGGATGAACTGGAGACCGTTCTCTTATACGCCCTCGAGGACAGACCCCAACTCATGGAAAAACTCGGTATCCCGGTCCTGTCACCAGGCTATAAAAGGAAAGAGAAAACCACTCCCCAACCCGAAGAACCGGACCAAAGCACAGACGATACTGAAGTACCGCAACAATAATAGGATCTGCCTCCGGCGGCCAGGGGGCTTTTTTGAAAAACCCCACTGCGTGGGGGAGCATTTGCAGTGCCAAGAGGGCGTACGACGTTTCAAACGTTGTATCGTCTCCATGGATATTCCCTATTACCGCACTGTAGGTGCCCCTGGACCCCCGAAAAACTTTTCATTCACGGTCAGGCATTGTGCTTCATTAATCCATTGTGCCACATTCAGTCCAAAAAATCCCCTCTTGAGAGGGGTGCCCGAAGGGCGGGGTGTGTCTTCTTCGTGTCCCTTCGTGTCCTTCGTGGCTAAAGGGTTTTAGGAAGAAATTCAGCTTTTCAAAAACTGTTTGGCTGAAATATAAGAAGAGAAAAGACCGATCACAGTTCCCAGTACAATTAAGCGAATGAAAATGCCGGAGGGAATGGTTCTAAAATCGATCATGCCTTTGACCATATCAAAGACAAAAGAAGCATAAATGGGAAAGAGTTTTATGGTGATAAAGAGTAACCCCCCTGCCAGTAGACTGCCGAAAAATCCCAGTAATCCCCCTTCAATCACAAAGGGAAACTTGATGTACCAATCCGTGGCTCCTACTAACTTTAATACATTGATCTCATCTTTACGATAGAAGATACTGATCTTTATCACATTAAAAATAATAAAAGCGGAAACAAATATTAAAATCAGACTGAGGAATAGCCCCACCACTGAAATAAATCTCTTAAAGGCAATAATTTTTTTGGCCCAGTCGATGTTTATTTGTTTGCTTTCTATGACGCTTAATTTTTCAATATCTTCGATAAAAGAAATGATTTTGGTGCCCAATTGGTATTGGGATTTGAATTCCACTTCAATGGAAGCAGGAAAGGGCGATTCTTTGAATTCCGAAAGGATGTATTGCAATTCCGGGAATTGCCGTGCGAAACCGATCTCTGCCTGGTTCCTGGAGGTATAGGCAACATCTTGCACCAATATACTTTGTTTGAGTTTGTTTATGAGTAAATCCACTTCCTCCTGCTGCACATTTTCGTGAAAATAAAAAATCGCCTTGATATTTTTGGCAAATCCTTCGGAAAAGGCCTCGAGACTGTGGGTAATATAATTAAAAATTCCAAAAATCAAAAGAGTAAAGGCAATAATTCCAAAACATAAAAAATTAACCAGTTTATTGCGTACAATATTGGTAATGGCATTGCTGACGGTTGTTTTTATTAGTCTCACCTTATCCCCCTTTCCTGCTGTCTGAGACCAGCCTGCCTTTTTCCAGTTTCAACACCCGTTTGGGGAATAAGTCCATCAGGTGATTGTCATGAGTGGCAATTAAAACAGTAATCCCATTGGCATTAATTCGTTCGAAAATTCTAAAGATTTCAATAGAAAGCTCTGTATCCAGGTTTCCGGTGGGCTCATCGGCAATAAGGATTTTGGGATTTCCTACAATGGCCCTGGCAATGGCGACCCGCTGCTGTTCCCCACCGGAAATATGAGTGGGAATGTAATTTCTTCGATGGGTTAACCCCACCAACGTTAACGCACTCATTACTTTTTTATCCACCAATGCCTTTCTTTCCCCTCTTACGACCAGGGGGATACCAATATTTTCATAAAGGGTCCGGTTTTCCAGCAGGCGAAAATCCTGGAACACAATCCCCAAACTTCGTCTCAATTGGTGCAGCAGTTTGGGTGCGATTAAATTGATATTGACAGAATCGATCAAAATTTGCCCCCTGCTGGGGTCTTCTTCTTTGAAAATAAGCTTTAACAACGTGGTTTTGCCTGCACCGGAAGCCCCGGTTAAAAATACAAATTCCCCTTTTTTTATAGAAAGACTCACATCGTTTAAAGCGAATTGATCCCGAACATATTGTTTATATACATGATAAAATTCAATCACTTGCGAAAGCCTCCTGTTTCAAAGTTGAAAAAGCTTGCTTAGAGCGTAAGAGCACAGCGCCTGGAGCAGAGAGTAAATTGCGTTTAATTCTGTTTGTCTTTTTCCTTTTCTACCTGTCTTTTTTTATATAAAATCCTGCCGCAGCTCTCACACATGGAGATTTCTTGGGAAGAAAGAAGCTCATTTAAATGCTGCGGCCGTATTTTTACATTACAGACACCGCAGAAATCAGACTCTACCAGGGATACTGCTTTCCCATACTTCTTGCCGGCAATGCTGTCGTAGATTCCCAGGAGTTTGGAGGGAATATCAGCTCTTACAGCATCTCTGTTTTTCCTGGTCTCCTTCAGCATCACGTCATTGGACTCCAGGGACTGCTTTAAATCCGTGATTTTCTGGTTATATTCCTGGGAAATCTTCTTGTACTCCTCCTCACTTTCTCGAATCTCATTCTCGATTTCGTCGGATTCCACCATCTTTTCAATCACTTTTTCTTCGAGAGTAGAAATATTGTCTTCCTCATATTTTATCTCTGCTATAAATCCCTGGTATTCTTTATTAGTGGTGGCTTTGCTCATCTGGTCTTTGTACTTTTTGATCTTGTCTTTCACCACCAGAATCTCTTTTTCCAGTTTCTCCCTTCCCTTAATGTTCTCATTTAATTTGTTCCTGGTGTTGCCAATGATGGTGGCCTTTCCGTCCCTTTCTTGTTCGAGTTTCTTGATGGTTTCGGGAACTTCTTTCATAGAAAGTTCCAATTCTTTGATTTTGTTGTCAAGTTGTTGAAGTCGATAAAGTTTTTCCAGTCCTTCTTTCAACGAAACTCCTTTTCAGTAGATTTGAACTGGGCCCACCAGGATTCGAACCTGGAACCTACCGGTTATGAGCCGGTGGCTCTAGCCGTTGAGCTATAGACCCAAACATTATATTTTAACAATTAGAGTATCAAAAATCCATGTTTATGTCAAGTAGGAAGAGAGATAAGAAAGAAAAAAAAGGAACGGCATCCCCTCCCCTCTGTGCCCTCTGTGTCCTCTGTGGCTAAATTATTTTTATGGCAGAATTTTGATAAAAAATGTTGACAAATCAAAAAAAAGATATTATACTATAGGCGAACAAAATACGAACAAATGGTAAAAAAAAGAGGAAATAAATGATGAAATATGTGCCATTGAGGGTTTATTCGGTCTTTTCCCGAGGAAAAGGCGCTGTGGATGCTGCGATATTCGCCGATTATCTTAAACCGCGAACAATTTCTTACCTGGCGGTTACGGATCCTTTTGGAGTCGTAGGATGGGAATCGTTTCGCAAAGAAGCGCTGGCAAGAGAGATGAAACCATTATTGGGAATGGAGATAAGGGTTCAGCATATTGGTTCATTGGTACTTTATCCACTGACGGTGAAAGGGTATTTTTCCCTGGTGGCATCACTTAATCATAAAATGTTTTCAAAGATGGAAGATGTGATGGTGATATGCGTTCCCCGGCGTTCGGTTTCCAGTCGTGCCCCTTCTTTTGCCGGGATTCAGAAACAGGTGCCGCCGGAGAACTTTTACCTGGGGCTGGAATGGAACAACAACCGGTGGGTTGTGGATATTGCTAAAGCAGAGAACATTCCTCTGGTGTGGGCGCAGCCGTGGAAGTGGGTTGAAAACCCGGAAAAGTACGCAGTGGTTTCCGCCGTGTTCAACCACCACCCGGTGTCGGACATACTGATGGGTCCAAAGGCAGCAGAGCTGCCTTTATACGGTCCGTTAAGTGGTTCTGCCATTGTCAAACGGTGGGGAGAAGCCGGGAAAGCCGCAATGAAAAATACCTTTGAAATTGCTTCCCGGCTTGATTTTGATTTTTCCGAGATTTCTGCCCCTGGTTCTGGTTTTTCTCACTTTTCTCAACAGCAGAGGAATTCCCAGGAATCGGAAACGCAAAAGCATCATCTTCCTTCGTTTGTTTTTAGTTCTGTTCCCTCTTATGCTCGCAGCGGCAGCCCGGATATCATCCTTGAAGAAGTGATTAACCGGGAGATGCGAAAACGGAGCCTCAGCATTGCCGAACGGGAACGGACCTTTAGAGAACTCGATATAATCAAGAAGTTGGGCTATTCTCCTTATTTTCTTATTGCAGCGGAAATCGCTGCTTACTGTGGGAAGAACAGAATCTACTTTAACCTGCGTGGGTCCGGGGTATCTTCCTTTATCTTGTACTTACTGGGGCTTTCAAGGGTCAACCCGCTGCATTACGATCTCCTGTTTGAGCGGTTTGTCAACAGTCTCCGGGATGATTTGCCGGATATTGACATTGATATTGATTCATCCCGCCGGCCCCAGGTGATCAAGTGGGTATTTGACACCTACAAGGACAACGTGGTGTTTGTCTCCACCCACAAATTCTTCAAGGCTCGTTCTGCTCTTTACGAAGTGGCCCGGTGCTATGGGATAAGTGTGGATGATGCCCACAAGCTCAGCAAAGAGCTCCCCATGTTTGCTTCCCCTGCAGAACTAAGAAAGAGAGCCGGGGAGAACGGCAAAATGGGAGAGATATACCGGATGGCAGCTTTGCTGGATGGGGTGTATAAGGAACTTTCCCTTCACCTGGGAGGGGTGCTTTTTTCAGAAGAGGAAATACGAAAGGCGTTTCCCCTGGAGCGTTCTCCCCATGGATTTGACCAGGTGGTCTGGGACAAAGACACAGTGGAGCGTTTGCGGATTTTTAAGCTGGACCTGCTGGGGGTTCGAGGGTTTGATGTCATTGCCCCGGTGGTGATGAATGGTTCTGTGGATTTCATTGACCCCAATGTGTGGGAGACGATTCAAAAAGCCCGCACCATTGGTTGTTTTCAACTGGAAAGCCCACTAATACGAAAACACCTATTAAAGGTAAAACCCCGGAATCTACAGGAGATTGCCATTGCCATTGCTATTATCCGGCCCGGTCCGTCAAAATCCGGGATGAGAGACGCCTACATTGAGAAACAAGAACCTCTCCATCCAATTTTGACAAAAATCTTTCCTTACACCAAGGGCACGGTTATCTTTGAAGAGCAGATATCCGTACTGCTGCACAGTATCACCGGGTGGAACCTGGAGTTTTCGGAGAAGATTCGGCGGGCACTGAAGAAGAAAAAAGGGGAACCCCACCGGGCAGAGTTCTTTAAAAGAGGCCGTGCCAATGGCTGGGCCTGGGCAGACCTGGAAAAAATCTGGAAACTGGCGGATGATTTTTCGCAATACGCGTTTAATCATGGCCACAGTATTTCTTATGCCTATTCGGCTTACGTATCCGCATGGTTTAAAACCAAATACCCGGTGGCTTTTTTTACCCGTCTATTGAATTCCGGGGGTGGGTATTATCCCCTGCCTTTTTACATTGAGGAGGCCAAGAAATGGGGAATTCCATTTCTGCCGCCGGATGTGAATCACAGTTCTATCGCGTTTTCCCAGGAAAAAGACGCCATCCGCATCGGTTTGATTTTCATTAAAGGTGTGGGCAGGAAGCTGGCAGAGAAAATTGTCGAAGAGAAGGGACTGGGGTATACGTCCCTGGAGGATTTCATCGCTCGTACCCGGGTAGGAGAAAAGGACCTCTCCACTTTAATGGCGGTTTCTGCGTTTCATTCCCTGGGGCACGACGGCTTTACCAAAGAAGAAAAGGAAAAAAATTGGAAAAACTACCTGGGCTTTTTACCGGACAGTGAAGAGCCAGGAGATCAGTAGGCAGTAGGCAGTAGGCAGTAGGCA
>JABAOF010000501.1_pt3 | contig 44988 bp, 45 predicted proteins | sample 7062171 | NCBI WGS metagenome assembly JABAOF01 (sample SAMN14538628, study PRJNA623070) | marine sediment metagenome | biome: marine biome [ENVO:00000428]; feature: marine pelagic biome [ENVO:01000023]; material: deep marine sediment [ENVO:00002113] | place: India: Gulf of Khambhat ... | reverse complement strand
GATTGCTGAGGGATATCTCTGTTGAATCTCAGGAATTTTATCATATTTTCCAAGAATTTCCATGACATATTCACGAAAACCCACAAACAAATGAGATGAGATTACTGCTTGTTTCAATATCTTCCCATATTGTCGTTCGAAGGTTTGTGCAATTTCTTTGATAATCACCCGATAAACGTTCTCATCATCTCCTTGTCCAATTACGATGATGAATAGCACATCTTCTCTGCTTTCATAAACAAATTTATTTTCTGCGAAGGTAACAACTTGAATCTGACCTTCACCAATTTCTTCAGCAAATCCTGCTTGGGCTGAAAGAAATCCAGCAACAAGTGCATCGAGTTTCGGTGCACCATCGGGGGCAAAATTAAACAAAGGCATGCCTCCTTTTTTAAGAACAATGATTTCTTTTACCGGCAAATGGTGTCACCAAATTCTGACCTTTACTGATACCACGCATAGATTAACCTTTGTATTGAAAAAACCACATCCAAGCCAAGATTGAAACGCTTATAATCTTTTCTTTCTAATGTTCAGGCGAGATAGTGTGGAATAAGCGGAGATTAACTTAATGAAAATAGATAGAAATTGGGTTACAGCTGCAATCCTTACACTTCCGTGTAATTGGGTGATCGCGTTTTTCTTTTTTATGCGTCCATATATCCTTTCGAATCCAATATTCATTTTTCTTTTAACAATTGGATTACTGATTGGGCTTTCTGTAGGTGGTCTAGTTGCTGACAAACTACGTGGACGAAATCTTATCTTTGGTCTCGTTGAAACAATGATTCTGGTAATCGGTATCATTCAATGGTCCCTTCCCTCAGATATTTGGTTAACATCCTTTGGTCTGCTTCTTTTTTGTCTTATTCTATTTCTTTTTGGTGCTGCCCTCGCACTTTTGACTGTATTTCTTAATCAATTAGTTTCGAGTATTCATCGTGGACGCCTGGTGGGTATTCTTACAGCTTTGTCGCTAGCTTTCGTGGGGCTTTTTTCCTTTGTCTGGAGTTTTCCCACTCCTTCATCTTTTGCCCCTGCTATTACAGCTGGTATACTTCTACTATTACTTGTAATCACCTTTATTATACAAACCTGGAAAGGAGAACTTCAAACGTATATGGTGCCAGGGTCTATCCGTCCATATGCTATTTGGTGGATAATCTATCTTACTGCTTTTGGATTGTATGTCTGGGCTACTCCCTTAGAGCGTCGCTTTTTGTTACCCATTCTAAATTTATCTGGACCAATTACTATACTCATACTATTAGGACTTGGGGGTGCCATTTTCGTCCTTACGTTCCTACCCGATAAACTTGGGCGAAAACTCGGCTTTAATATTGGAACTCTTCTTCTCGGATTACTGTGTATTTTTGGCCCAGCACAATTCACTCCCATTATTGGTTTACCTGTTTCAATCGTTTTGTCAATCGTGGAAGCTTTTGTAATTGCATTTATTTTCGGAATCGGAGTTTGGCTTGTTTGGGCTGAAGTTGGGTCCGTTGGATTGAAGGGTCGTCGTGTAGCGTTTGGTTGGGGGATGGTGGCACTTCTTGGAGCACTGCTCTGGGCTATTATTATTACGCCATCCGTTTCTCTTATACCACTTTTAGTATATCCGATTGCTGCTTCACTGGTTTTGATAAGCATTTTTCCTCTCACTAATGCTCGTGAAGTTGTCTGGAATGAAAGAATCGTTGAAGATATTGATGTTAGCGTCGACAGTCGACAAGTGAGTCGAGCTCTTCGAGACCTTGAGGTTGATACTTCGCTTCGAAGCATTGAAGAACAAATTGAAGCTGAAATCGCACAACTTACAAAAATTAAGGGTCTCACAAAAAAGCAAGCTAAAGAATTACGCGATGCAGGTTATGAAACCCCTGAATTAGTGGCTCGTGCCAACAGGGAAAGTCTCGCTCAAATGTTGTCAATCTCGCTTGAGAACGCGGAGCAAATTATCAAAAATGCTAAGACAGTATCACTCCAAACAATGAGACCACGGGCGAAATCCTCAAGAAAGAGAAAAACTAAGTAATAGAACTCTAGATGATGTAAAATCAGAAGCATCCAAACGCAATTCGTTATGTTGGGAGACTCCGAGAGTTCATGACATCGAAAGGGCGAAAGAGGACAAAAGCTAGGCAAAAACGTCTGGGACAATTTTTCACTCCAGACTGGGTGGTCGACTACATTATTCGACACACACTAGTTCCTGCCATTGATGAAGATCCTGAACGGCTTCTTGGTGAATTCACGGTTCTCGATCCGGCTTGTGGTGATGGCGCCTTTCTTCTTGGTGTGTTACGTTTCCTATCAGCAAGAGTTGAAACATATCCTGTCTCTCAACAAAGTTTATTCCTTCGAAGTATTGTTGACAGCATTCACGGCATAGATGTGGATCCGAGGGCTATAAAACGCTGTCATCAACGCCTAGAAGAAGCCAGCAAAGAATTTCTAAATGCACCTGCTGATTTCTCCCAACGGGTTCTTCGTGGTAATAGCCTCATCCAAACTGATGAAAATGCCCAAAATATCTTTGGAGCGAACCTTGAAAAACAGCAACCTGTCGATTGGCACCGTGTCTATCCTTGGGTGATGCGCGATGGGGGCTTTGATGCGATTGTTGGCAACCCTCCTTTTCTTGGCATAAAGGCTATGGATCCTGAATTCAAAAATTATATTCGAAGCCGGTATCGAACCATTCATCAGCAATTTGACATTCTTATCCCGTTTATCGAATTAGGCCTATCTCTTCTCCGTCCTGGTGGGCGCCTTGGCTTCATTATAAGTAACAAGGTTCTTGCAGCAGATTATGGACGCGTTCTCCGGAAAACTATTATCAATAATTATGTTATCGAACAGATGGTCGACCTATCTCACCTCAATGTTTTCGAAGATGCCGCAACCTATCCTCACATAATTATAATTCGAAAACCCCGAAACCCCGACGAAGTCCGACAAAACAAAGTCTTAGTTCCTACTACTCTTCTACACCCAGATGAACTAACATCTGGAAAAGACTTCACTAACTATGTCCCCCAACATTATTACGCAATGTTACCTAACTCCATTCTTGCTCCCTCATTAACAGAAGAAAAATTCTCCATAATTCGGAAACTCCTTCACGACACAATTCCTTTAGCTCAAGCCTGTGCAATCCGATGTGGAATCGCCAAAACAGGCTTTACCAAACATCTCATATCAGTGTCTGCCTACAAACGGTTAAGCAAAAAAATCCAAATGAAAACACTCCCCTTTTTAAACGCAGGTGATGTCCAACGCTATTCCCTTCGACGAAAGAAATTCCTTTCCTACACGTCAGTTCTTGCATCTCCTGATCAATGGAGGGACTTCAAAGAACCCAAAATTGTAATCGCCGGCATGGCAAAACGTCTTAGGGTCGCCCTCGACCAAACCGGACATGCTCTTGGACGAGTCTACTATGTCACCCAAACTCGTACTCCCTATGACCCTCTTTTTATGCTTGGACTTCTCAACTCTCGCCTTATTAACGCATACTTTTCAATTCTCTTTGTTGCCACCCATCTGCGTAGTGGTTATATCCGCTATAATGCCACCTACCTGGAACAAATTCCTTTAGTAACCCCTACCCAACACCAGGAAGAACAACTGGCTGATCTTGCCCGGCTGGTTGTGCAGAATCCAAAATATTTGACAAAGGGGCTAGATCATGAAATTGATGAAGTGGTCAATAACTTGTATGGCCTAAGCTTTGATGAGGTTTCTTTGTTAGAAGAATAGATTTAAAAGGAATTAGTATACAAAATTCTTCAAGATATAATATTCTCACCTCGTGAGAAAAGGAGATTAAAAACAAAAACCGTCCTATCTCTCTTTGAGAACAACAAGGTGGTAAATATGGCTCATCAAGATGTAATAACATTTGAACCTGAACGCATTAAGATTATATATGATCGAAAGATTAACGAGATCTTATTAGACCCGAACCATCTTCCCATTATTCGGGCACTCCGGAAGGGGCCCATGACGGTTCGGGAAATCGAAGAAGCATATTCTAAAGCAGCGGAAGATTCTGATGAAATTGAAGCAAAATCTGATAAAACTATTTATCGTTATTTGAAAGTATTAGAAAAATCAGATCTTGTTGTTCCTGCAGGTCAACGGGTTGTAATTGGTAAAACAGCAACTGAAACGCTTTTTTCACGAACTGCTGAAGCATTTATCACAGGGCAAAGTGAAAAGGAATATTGGAGCTGCGACATTGGAAAAGAACTCGCTGAAAAAATGGCTCAGATACTCGGTAAAATCGTTGGTGACAAAAAACCAGACATTAATTGCATAGTCACATTCATGAACGACTTCGATGCAATTGGTAACAAATACATTGTCAGCCTAATCGAAGAAGCTGATGATGAAATGATTGATCTCATCACTGATCTTGACTGGAAGTACAAAGATAAAATACTCAATTATGTCAGTTTCTTCGCGACTGTTCTAAAAAATCCTGCGCTCTTTGAAAAGCTTCAAGCCTGCTTTAAATAATTGAGCGCAGGCGTTCTTAGCTTCCCTCTTTGCTTTTGGTGGGTTGCTCCTCGGATTCGGGTTGACTACGCCGATTACGGATCTGAAAGTATACTTCTATACAAAGGGGAATTGTAACAACTACGCTCAATAAGATAAATGCAATAATTGTAATCTGTTCAAATGTTAATGGAAAACGCGGAGTGGCTGGTGTCTGATACCCAATCGCTGAGATGATGTAATCTTCCATGATAGTTGAAAAGGAAGCTTCTTCGTACCAAGCAGTAAATACTACAACAAGATTGTGTTCAGGAACGACGTTGATCTGTTGACCATGATAGCCAATCGCTAGATAGGTATTGATTGGTAAATTTAGCCACCACTGGTATCCATAGCCTAATGTATCTGTATCATTATATGGTGTAGCGTGATTTGCAGTGGATTCATTTATCCAAGACTGAGGAATTAATTGTTGATTGTCCCAAGTACCATTATTCAAATATAAGAAACCGAACTTTGCCATATCTCGTGGTGTGAGGTGCAGGTCGGAGCACCCAATAACGACACCTTGGGGGTCAGTATCCCATTGGTAATCTGTAATTCCGAGGGGTGAAAATAGGTGGCTATCTGCATATGAAAGAGTAGTGCTACCTACAGTCTGGTTGATAATCATTGAAAGAAGATGAGATCCGCCTGAATTGTAATCCCATATCTCACCTGGATTATATCTCATGGGTTGGTCCAACACATATTGCACCCAATCGGCGCTATCATTCATATAGGCATAACTGCTGGTCGGACCATAAGGCCATTCATACCAAGCCAAACCAGATGTCATTGTCAACACCTGTTTCAAAGTAATGGCTTCCTTCTCCGTAGTGAGGTTGGCAATTGTACGGTCTGGGAAGAAACTCACCAAAGTTTCATTAACGCCTGCAATATGCTCTTCTTCAATCGCCATCCCGATCAACGCTGATATTATACTTTTTGTACACGAGAAAATGTTGATTTGCTGATCTTGATCATATGCGGGGTCGTAATATGATTCCCAAACAATGTATCCGTTACGGATTATCAGAATAGAGCGTATCAAATTTCCCCATGATAATCGCTGAATATATCCTTCCATGGCTTGCAGCTGAATCGAACTCATACCTTGTGCTTCTGGGCTCGTTGAACGCCAACCATCTGTTGGCCAGTAATCGGGGGCTGCCGAAACACGAAATGCTGGTTGATTGTTTTCTGCTATCGATGGGCTTATCACTAGCAAGGCCAACGCTACAATCATGATGAACCAAAGTTTGCTTCTTAAAGCCATACAGACCGACCTAGAAGTTGAGTGTTTCACTCCTCATCCAAAGTTTCATCTTATATGCTCATGGAATGTGGCAAGAAATCGTTTGCCTTGTTGTGTGTAAGAGTTTCGTGTTGGTGGGGGCTAGTATGGTCTTATTTTCTCATCATATAGTAGTCATTATCTCCAAAACCGATACATTTATATTATAGTTGTAGATAGTATTCTCATCCCGTAAGAATATCGGGACATGTGGTGGTAAAGAATAATGTCAAAGAAAAAAATCAACTTCGCTGGAATTGGTATCGGTGAACGAGCTGCCCTTGGGGGTCGCAATCCTCATCCAACCCCGAACTTTCAGCGAGCATACAAAGTCATGGCCTCGCGAAGAGGTTCAAAGTGGTGAACGCCGAATAAATAATCAACTAAAGTGGTGATAAATATGGCAGTTAATAAGAAAGCTCATTATCAAGCTCATAGTAAAAATAACTTCGTGTACACTCTAGTCCTTGTTCGAAGGTAGCCTGAATACAATCATGAAGAAATAAACCGGAGAGGGGCTCTTCCTTTATAATGATGTCACGAACTCGGGTCTTCCGGAACTTACAAGCTACTCAATTCCGTTGTCTACCTAGTAGGCCCACAAACCTCATTGGCGCAAATAACCATTCCTCACTTCTCCTCTTGGCTAGCAGTTTCCGGAAGGCCCATTATTTTTTTTATTCTAGTTCTGTGTAGGTGATTGAAATGGGGGAGTTCAATAAGACATTTCAAACCGGAATTGGCACGGAATTAGTTTTTTCAAGGTGGTCTTGGATGTTAAAACCCACTGCATTGTGCCTTTTCCTATTCAATCAAAGACGAATTTACCACCGCGAATAGGGCGATCCTTTCGTCAATAAAGGCGTTAGGTGGGTTTTAGCATCCATTTCACAATTTCCATTATAGTGGTTTTTGAGATCTTGAGAAATGAAAAAAGTATAAAAACCACTTCGATACTTAACACCGTTAACTCCAAAGTGTCTCAAGTGTTAACTAATACTTACAAAGCACCGGTTCTATCAGCGACTATAATTGGCAAAAAAATAAGGGGTGACTGTAATGGTACGATACGAATTAAACAAATGCAAAGTACCCGTCTCTGAAGATGAGCGTACCAAAAATTCTCCGGGGCTTGCCGAATGCCGCAATCCCAAAGCACTTTATAAAGAACCCTTTGATAAAGCGCTTCTCTTTCAGCGACGCTAAGAAATTGGAATAAATCTTTCCGTTTGCGGGTCGAACACCTACTGGTTGTTCGTCCTCCCATTTCTTTTTATCCAAAATTTATTTTTCAATGCCAAAAGGGAAAGGTTTTTACACAACATGAGATAACATTCTCACTGCATTAGAAAACTAATTTCTTGCACTTATTCACAGGCAAATAAACAGGTGAAAAACTTGCCCTCAAAAGTCTATTTTGGATCCATCCAACAAGGTCGAGACTCCGCATTTGCCTCCCTTGCTGCTAAACTCGAAAAACTCCTCGAACACCTTGATTTCTCCACTATCGAAAAAAACGACAAGGTCGCTATTAAAATGCACCTGGGATTTCATGATGGGTATCAAACTGTACCAGTCTTTTTTGTCCGTCGCATTGTCAAAGCCGTCAAAGAAGCCGGAGGTTGGCCATTTATCACAGATAATCCCACCGCTGTGTACAATGCTGTAGAAAGAGGATACACCCAAGAAACTTGCGGCTGCCCCCTAATCCCGGTAGCCGGAGTGAAAGATGGATACATCAAACCCGTCAAAATCAACTTCAGGAATGTTAAAGAAATCGACATGGGCGGTGTCCTCCACGATGCAGAAGCCTTAATCGATCTCACACACGCTAAAGGCCACGCCAACTGTGGTTATGGCGGCGCTGTCAAAAATATCGCTCTCGGTGGGTATTCTGGTCCTTCACGATGGCACCGTATCCATGGTGTCGAAAATGCAGACCTCTGGTGGGATGCTAAGAAATGCTCACCTGAACACGCTCAAAAACTTGTAGAATCTTGCCCATACAATGCTCTCACCTATGATAAAGAAAAGCATCAACTCAATATCGCGCGATTTTCATGCCACTACGGTAACTGTACCGAATGCATCAAAGCCGATAAAGACATTGGCTCTCTTAACCTTACCCCTGAGCAATTCGAAGCCTTTCAAGAATTGATGGCTATCGCGGCTAAACACATCATCGACACCTTTGATGAGAACAAACGCTTTTACATTAATGTCGCAATTGACATTACACCTCATTGTGATTGCGTGGGGCTCATTCAACCTGCAGTAGTTCCGCACATTGGTATTCTCGCTAGTCGAGATATCATAGCGTTGGAGCAGGCGACCTTGGATATGGTTGCGGAGAAGGGTCTGATTGAAAGCGAGATTCCGCTATATTTTCAACATGTGAACTTAGATCCAGCTGCTGATCTACATCCGTTCCAACGTTTATGGGGTCCGTACAAGAATCCATATCTAGTGACAAAGCATGGCGAAAAACTAGGATTAGGTCAGAGAGAATATGAACTGGTTGAAATTCTTTCGCCTAAAAAGACTATGAAGATGAAACCGCCCAAACAACAGTTTGAAAGGGCCCCATCTTTCTTCTGAATCAATTGATTACTTAGGATCTTTAGATACGTACAAAGGATTTTTAATTTTCAGCATCCATCTTTGCGATGACAGTTCTCTATTCTTGAAAAGAATAATTTTTATAGACTTAACCAAATCAGTTTCTTTGAGGCTGAGCAGATGACAGGTGTTCACTTTCCTAATTACCCACCAATCGTTTAAAGCCACCCACTCTATTTTTACTGCTCAACGTCTCCTATGTGTAGAATCAAAACACCAAATGAATGATACCGTTCTTCGACAGGTGATATCATGACAAAAAAATCAACAAAACAATCTAAGAAGGAAGCTTCCAACCAAGATGAAATTGTAACCTTCCACTATGATAAGGTCGATGACTTTTCCAATTGGTTCACAGAAATCAACAAACGTGCGGAACTCTCTGACCAACGTTATGGCGTCAAAGGTCTAGTAGTTTTTCGTGCATGGGCAACCGTGACGCTGAAGATTATGTATCGACTACTTGAAGAAGATTTAGAACGTCACGGACATCTCCCTGTCATTTTCCCTGCCTTAGTTCCTGAATCGAATCTCGTTAAGGAAGCCGAACACGTTGAAGGCTTTGCTCCGGAAGTCTTTTGGTGTACACGCGCAGGTGCTGATAATGTCTTTGAAGAACCACTTGCACTGCGTCCAACTAGCGAGTCCGCTATGTATCCCATGTATGCTCTATGGATTCGAAGCTGGCGCGATCTGCCCTTCAAACGCTACCAAAGTGTAGCTATTTGGCGATATGACACAAAAATGACAAGACCCTTCTTGCGCGGGCGGGAATTCTATTGGATAGAAGCCCATAACGTGTTTGCCACTGCAAAGGAAGCCGAAGATCAAGTCCTCGAAGATCTTGCGATCACCAAAAATTTTGTTGAAGGGCATTTAGCCATTCCCATCATTGTTCTCAAACGCCCACAATGGGACAAATTCCCTGGTGCTGTCTATACAGTGGCGGGTGAATCGATTCTGCCTAACGGGCGGTTCATCCAAAACTCAACTAGTCATATGCTCGGGGATAACTTCGCGAAAGCCTACGGTGTTAAATATGTTGATGAAAACGAAGTGGAACAATTTGCTCAACAGACCTGTTTTGGACCCGGGCTAAGTCGAATGTACGGTGCACTTATCATCATGCATGGCGACGATGATGGATTAATCTTACCCTTCAAATTAGCTCCAGTCCAGATTGTCATTATTCCAATTCCTAAGAAGGGTGCTAAGAAAACTGTTCAAAAACGTTGTCTTGAACTTGAAGAAATCTTACGCAAGGCTGGATTTCGTGTCCACTTTGACAACACTGAGAAACGACCTGGTGATAAGTATTATTATTGGGAAATGCGCGGTGTCCCACTGCGACTGGAGATAGGCAACCGTGAAGTGCAAGAAAATACTGCAACCATCTTTCGACGGGACATTCGGACACGAGAGGCCATTCTGGTTGATGAGCTAGTCAAAATGATACGTAAAACCGGTAAGGCGGTCACACAGGAACTCTGGCGTCGTGCAAAGGAGCATTTCGAAAAATCCTTTCAAGACGCAGAAACCTTCGAAGAAATCTGTCAAATCATTGATCAAAATAACGCTGCCCGTATTAATTTCTGCACCATCGAAATGAATGGTTTAGCCTGTGCTGAAAAAATCAAAGATGCGACTGGAGCAGATATTCGAGGTGTGAGACTGGACAAAGATGAGAAACCATGGGGACCTTGTTCAATCTGTGGAGAACCTGCAACAGTTGTTGCCTATGTCGGAAAACAATATTAGCCAATTCAGTTTTGTCTCGTTTTCTAGGATATGGCTAATTTTTTAGGTGTAGCTCCATCCATTGGCGCATTACAGGATATTTCCCAGGGAAATTCCGGTCGATGTATAAAAAAACAGTATAGAGCAGGTCTCGGTCAAACTCAGGACCAAATGCAACATCTTGAATGCCATCGTCGCCGTAAAAGAAGATATTTTCACTGGGCTTAACAGTAATGCTTGCTTCGCTGCCATCGACGTAGTAATCCCAATGTACAAAAAGTTTGGTGAAATATTCAACATTCCATGGCCGTTCAACAGTGATATTTGCATACCCTGAAGCAGTGATCTCAATTTCCAAGTTACCAAGAAAAATGGTGTCACCTTGAATTAGAGGGTTCACCCCTTTCAAGAGCGATATCAATGCCTCTTTACAACTTTGTTTAGCAGCTTTATTGGTAGACAAGCCCGATATCCCCCTATATGGTTACAACAATCATTTTTTACTATTCCGTTTCACTTCATTTGCCCTGAAATAAAAAGGAAAGAAAACAAAGGTTCTCGATTAACGATTTGTGTCGGGATTTTTTGTTGCAAGCACTTCGTAGGCAAGTCCGGTGGCTCCTTCAATGAAATCACGACATTTCGTCTCCCAAAAATTCTGTTTTCTATACACCTGTAAGTCATTTTCTGACGAAATATCAAGCCCGAGCAGATCATTACATCGGATATGTCCGAATCGAGCAATGAATAAGTTCATCATGGTCTGGCTAAACTCATACGGTGGTTTGTCTTCTGGTGTTTCTGTGGGGTGGTCTCGACCAAATTGAAGACTTAGTCCCATAATGGCCCCAGATAGTGCCCCACAGATTTCGCCATGTCGACCTATCCCCGCTCCAAAGCCCGTGGCGATTCGCGGAATGATTTTACTTTTAACATTCAATGCTTGGCTCAGCGCTTTGAGAACTGCTTCAGAACAAAGAAACCCTTCTTCAGCGTATTTCTTTGCTTGGTTCACTACTTCGTATTTTGAAAGCATTAGCTGCACCTTGAGACGAGAGAGTTGGTTTTCCTTCAATTAGTTTATGGTTTGGTCTTCAGCTGATTCTTTATCTAATTCGGGTGCTTCACTAGATGAAGGTTGGGGATCATGACGATAGTACCACATTACAATTCCAAGGATTAGTAACCAAAACGGTAGCACAATGAGTTGTAGAATAGGAATTAGGAAGGATACGATAACCAATGTGACAGCAGATCCCGCGATAAAACCAACAGCCATGACTTGGCCTTTTTTGGCAAACCATTCTTTACCATATTTACTATCAGTGTAGAGTCGCAGGAATCCTCCAATGGAGAATGGAATGAAATAGGAAGGTGGTAGAAACATTGCCAATGCAACGCCCAAAGTAGATATTGGGAAAGCTACAGCTAGTAATCCGACAAGAACGCCTGCGATGAAGAATGCTGCAACGTTAAAGCCGGCAGCAAAAGCATTGAGTGCGAAAAGAGAGACAATGGCAAATCCCTGCAAAACACCAACAGCAGGGAAGACTTCGCTGGGAAATCCTATCAAATACCAAGCGGCTATGACAAAGAGAACACTCGTTATCGCCCCCGGGAACATCTTAATGAGTTGAGCAATGAGAATAGACCTACGGGGAGTTTCGGTCATGTTGCCAATTTTCATGTTTCCAAGAGTGTCCGTTGTGATAAAGGGATTGATAGCTGGATATGCTAGAAATGCAGTGTATCCTTCGAGACCGATTACCGTGAGAGGGATTTCGTAGAAGGCAAGTCGTTGAACGCCCATTCCAATTCCGGCTTCACCGACGAATTTAACCATTACAAAGGTATCAATGAGAACAATCGGTAAAAGTAAGAATATTGAGATGCTGATACTAGTCCAAATGGGGAATGGTGAAAAGACATTCAGTCCAACGATAATGATGAAATAGATAAATATGATGGCTAAATAGGTCAGACCCAAGCGTCGGTTTTGGACTAATCCTAGAATAAATGTTTTCATATAGCTCCCAAAACCAACGGTGTCTCCTTCTTCACCATCAAATTTTCGGCTCCTTTCATTAGCGGGTTTAATTCGTCTTCGTAGGCTAATGACGGCAAAGACAACCAATCCACTGAGAAGCATTATACCGAGTGCGGGTGCAAGAATGTACTCGAAAAGGAGGTTGAAATACATCTCCATGCCTGTAAATCCATCGCTAACTACGCCCAATGTCACTAAGATTGGTGAAATCACAAGGTATGTGATAATTCCAGCGAAAAGCATAGTGATGGAGACTTTTGGGTCAATTATGTAGGATATAGCCATAAGGCTGATATTAAGCATAAACCCGAGGGCTAGCCCAGGAAGCAAGTAAGGCGTAAGATCCCAACCGAGGGTCGTGTACCCGAAGGGCATCACTAAAACATTGATAAAATATTGCAAGACTGTCACAAAGATTCCGATTCCCAACCAACGGAACATAAACCGGCTTTGTTGACCTGTTTCCATGCAGGTGTTAATAGTTACTCCACTCGCAGTATAGAATGGAAATTTGGTTTGCTTTCGGGACTGTACATAATCTGCGACAGCGAGTGCCCCAATGAATCCCAGAAAAGTGCTTATCCACACAAACCCAAGGTGAAAAATAATTGGCGGGATCCAACTCGGATCAAAAGCACTCCCATAGAGTAATACATCTTTCGATGGAACCAACCACCAGGGTAATGTGTACTCAGTATAGGCTTGCACGTACATAGAAATGGTTAAAGTATAGTATACCACGAAACCAGTTGAAGCGATCATAGTCGTTGCGAGTTCTTGACGGTTAGATCCGCCCCGGGCAATATGAAATACTGTGTATGCGGTGAGGACCGTGATAATACCAAAGCCAAGGCCAAATCCAAAATTAATGCCAAGGTACGCGTTGATAGTAGTATAGACTATATTCAAAATTAGAGCTAGAACTATCCCCCGGATAGTAAGACTGGGGGCTGAGGACTCGCTTCTGGGATCCTTAGGCAAAGTACACTCCTCATCTTTTGATGCCTTAAGTTTATTCCCTTGTTTTCCTGTTTCATCGCTTAGATGTTCGGAATCAGTCATAACGGGTTCATCTGCTTCTCACTCAATAGTTAGGTGGTTTATGATTCCGCTCATAGCGCTTCATATAGTACATATTGTTTTTGAAAATGGCATAAAATCGCATAATATATCATCATAATCCTTATGGTGTGGTCAGTGCACTAATGCAATCTGCGATAAACTGCTCAAATTTGTGGTTACTCATTGAACAGATCTGAATACTTCTTCGTAAATAGCAAGACAGTGTAACTCAAATACTAAGACTTCCTTCTCGCTATCGAGGTTTGGGTAACCATGGTTGATTTTCATCTTTCTGATGAGCAGTTGGCTCTTCAAGCTAAAGCGCGTCAATTCGCTCTCAACGAAGTGCTTCCGGTGTCCCGGCACTATGATCGAACCGGGGAGTTTCCCCGGGAAGTTATCGCAAAAGCCCATAAAGCCGGACTAATGAATCTTGGCATTCCCACCGAATATGGTGGGCTTGGCTATAGCTCCTTTAGCTCGGTCTTGGTTGTTGAAGAGTTTGCTGCTGCATGCGCTGGAATGACAACATCCATCTATGTCAACGATTTAGGAACAACACCAATAGTGTTGGGTGGAAATGAAGCACAGAAAAAACAATGGCTAACTCCTTTTTCGAAAAAACTTCAATTTGCTTCATTTGCCACCAGTGAGCCTGGAATGGGTTCCGATGTGGCTGGTATCCAAACCAGCTACGAACGCAAAGGAGACGTATTCATTCTCAATGGCAACAAATTCTGGATTACCAACGGCAATTATGCTGATCTGTTTGTTATTTTTGCTCGTCAAAAAGGCACTGAACGCCACCAAGGTCTTTCTGCATTCATTGTTCCAGCGGATACAAAAGGTCTCTCAACCGGAAAGCCTTTGAAAAAATTGGGTCACCGTGCATCAGATACTGCAGCTGTAATTTTGCGCAATGCTGAAGTTCCTACTGAAAACCTTCTAGGCAGTGAAGGGATGGGCTTCTTGCTTGCGATGATGACCTTCGTCAAAACCCGTCCCGCCATTGGGGCTATGGCAACAGGGCTAGCTCGCTCCGCGATGGAGTATGCCATTAACTATGCAAAACAACGAGAGGCCTTCGGGAAACGAATCAGCAGCTTCCAAGCTATTCAAGACTTGGCTGCGGATATGTATGCTCGTATCGAAGCGATGCGTCTTTTAACGTGGAAAGCTGCGTGGATGGTGGATCAAAAAACCGATGGTAATATCACTAACGTCGCCTCCAGCTGTGCTAAACTTATTGGCGCAGAAGACGCCATGAAAATCGTCACAGACGCCCTACAAATCTACGGCGGTAAAGGTTACCTGGAACAATACCCCATCCAGAAACTTTTCCGTGACGCAAAACTCTATCAAATCTATGAAGGAACAAGTCAAATCCAACGCTACGTCATCTCACGCTTCCTATTCAAAGAATATGAATCAATCATGAAGAACTTCTAGGTGCAATTTTTCCATCGGATGTTGCCGGATGGGTATCAGAAAGAAATATGATAATTTAGTAATTAATGCGGTGGCGCTAAAGCGGATTTACAAAGCTGTTTGGTTTTCTCGTCTTTTCTTATTTTTTCCACGCAGGCATTTTCGCCATATATTCATCAACATTCTTTTCTGCTGTTGTTCGATCAACTTTTTCGCGTTGCATCCAGAACTGAATCATGCCTTCCCGGACTTCGTTGCGGGGTTTGAGAATGCCTTCATCATCGCTACAGTAGACGCAGCTTTCGTTGCCTTCTTTTCCGCCACCGAATTCTTCGGGTTTTGTCATGTTCATGCCACAGGAGATACAGTGTTCGACCATTTGAATCACCCATGAGAAAAATGGGCTAGCTGACATTTAAAAGTCTATGCAGAAATGCCTATAGGTGAAATTGCATATAGATTGTGTTATGCCAAGCCAAGAACTGGTTCGAAATCAAATCCTTCTCATTCTTGATCAGCAAGGCTGTCATGGGTATGAACTCCGTCGACGACTAGTCCCATTGGTAGGAGATGTTGAAATTACTACATTGTATCGGTGGCTCCATCAGATGGAGAAAGAAGGACTCATTACAAGTAGGCAGACCTCCGGACCTCATGGGCCTAATCGACGTGAATATCAACTAGGAGAAAGAAGTGAACGAGCCTTACGTCGCCTTTTACGTGATTCGTTAGGAGTACTATTGCATTTCTATGACGAATATCGACGCTCGCTACTTAATCAGATAGACCCTATTGATTTACCTCGCGGTCCAAAGCCCCCTGGACCTACATTAGCAGGCATTCTTGCACCGTATTATGGTCATGAACGCAGCTTTTTTAATTTTCAATTGTTCCGATTAGAAGGCTCTCCTCTATATGTGTTAGGTGATTTTGATGCTATGGGGGCTCGAAAAGGAATGATGATCCCCGTTCAAGGAACGCCTTGGGATGTTGCATCAAAGGGGAACCGTTTCGGTGAAATTTGGCTGCTTGGAGTCCCTCCCCGCGATAAGTTACCTCGAACTGTAGTAGAAGCTAAACGAATATTGGTTCCAGGTGGGATTTTCCGGTTAAATGTCCCTTTTGTGTTTTTTGACGAACCAAAAGCCCCAACCTTGGAAGCTTTCATTCAAGTGACAGCTTCTCATCTCTTTCCTGAACTTGGTTTCTTCGAAGGAAATGAGTTAATACAGATTTTCAAACAACACTTCCTCCGCTCAGGTGTAATTGAAATCGTTGCTGGATATGTCCAAATGTGGGGGCTCAATATTCCATGTGATGAATCTTCGACCTAGATTACTCCTCCTCTTCGAAGAGCTCTTTACTGGACTTCCGAGCTCGTTGCATACTCATCGCTGCATCTTCATCGGCAATCGGTGCAGCTTGAGCGACACCCACCACAGAGCGTTTACTCATTTCAACCTTTTGCCTTTCAGCGACCTGTTCGGCTTCCGCGATTTCTTCATCAAGAACCTTGTCAGCCTTTTTGATTGCTTTTGTCAGAGCGGCCGGGGCTTGATTCTTTACAGCTCTGTATGCTTTTTGAGTGTCTTTGAGAATTTTCTTACTCTTGGCTACCTCACCCCGATACTGTTCTTCGCCTGCCCTTTGTACAGCATAAGTGGCGGGAAGTTCAGCGTCTAGGGTTTCGATGATTGGTTTTGCATCATCAGTTACCTGGACCCGTTTAGTCATCACGCGCATTCGCTGGTTGCCTTCCTCATCCCTGTAGGAGATTTGCACTTGAATAGGAACTTCTTTTTCTTTCACCTTTGCTGCCGGGGCTAGCCTGACATATACCTCTCGATCTTCTGTTACAGATCCTATTCGGATACCTTGTTTGAGTTGGCTTGCATCAACTCCTCCAAGCCCACTGACTTCAGAGAGTTCTACGTCTTCGGGGGCAATTACACGCATCTTCACACTTCGTGCAACAATCTTGCCCGCTGAAGAGGAGCTCATGGCATCGGCGATTTCAGAAGCTTGGGCATAGTACATCGTTCCCCCTGTCTGCATAGGCATAACAGCGAGAGCTTCTAGTGCCATGAAAGCAGACGGATCTTTGATTCCAACCACATCAATGATGATGCTAGAATTGGCAGCTTTGATTGCAAGATCCTCATAGAGTTGAGCTCCAGTTGTTGAAGCGCCTTCAAGCGCCCCAACGCCTTCATTGGCAAGACCATCGGTGAGGAGAATAATACGTCCTCCTCGATCTTTCATAATCACATAACCAGCGACCATCGCGGGTCCAAGGGCGGTCATATCGATGTCGCGAAGTTTTTCGATGTTTGAGACCCATTGTTTCTTCGTCTTTTTCAAGGGTTTGAGCTTGACATCCTTGAGTCTCTTTTTGACGACCTTGCTGATTTCTTTAATACTATATCGTATATCACCAGAGAGAGTGAAGATTTTCTTCATATTTTCATCATAGCAATATACATCACTGTGGAAGGCGAGAAGACCAAAGGCAGTTTCAGGAGCATTAACACTCAAATCAGTCACTGTTCGAATTAGCGATTCTTTCACTGCTTCCAGTTTTCCCCCACTCATTGAACCCGAAATGTCAATCACTGCTAGTAAGGTGTCTTCGTGAATGGGTTTTGCATGGGCGAGTTGCCCTAATACGAATTCGGAGAGATCGGTTCCAGGCATCAATTCCTTTGGAATAATGTTGATGGTGCTACAAAATTCGCATTGAAACGTCTTCCCTTTAGTAGGGGATGTCTGAATGATATCTGGATTAGTTAGAGCCCCACCACAGTTACTACACATAATAGGTCTTGTGGAAATCTCTTTGACTTTCTCTTTCATATCGGCAAAGGAGACGCGTCCGACCCAGGGCATATCCTTGAGGACTTTACTGTCTTTGGGAAAATAATCTGAACTAGTTTTGAACATGATACTCGATTCCCCGTGAGTTTACTGTTGTAGGCTGATAGAAATCTAGGTACAAAAGCTTGTCGTCGATGGTGAATGCAACCTTCTAATTAATGGTTGGGCATTTACGCTTTCTTCAAGCCTCAGGGAAGCTCCATTTTGCATCAACTAGGCTTTTCACCTGAGTTTTCGTGGTTCAGATTAGCCAATTACTCCTGTGGTTCGAGCAAGACGCTCCGCAGCCTCTTCGGTGAGTCCCCTTTCACCTAAAATAGTGTACCTGCTAGGATTAATGGTGTGCGCAATCTTCAGTGCTTCGATAACATCTTTGGCTTTCAATCCTAGCTGTCTTGCAGTCGTTGGGGCACCAATTGTGGCCAGAGCATCGCGAATTTTTTCCCAATCAATTGCGTGGAGATATCCCATCATGATGGTGCCTACTCCACATTGTTCACCATGCAAGGCAGGTTGGGAGGCGATACGATCGAGAGCATGACTAAATTTGTGTTCAGCACCACTTGCAGGGCGACTGGAACCTGCAATTCCCATAGCTATTCCGCTAGCAATCAAAGCCTCAACAACTAAACGGATACTGTATTCGTCATTTGGTTTGATTGATGCTGCATTCTTTATAATGATGTTAGCACCCATTAGGGAGAGGGAAGCAGAATATTCTCCATAGTACTCGTAACCAAGAGCGTGGGCTAGTTTCCAATCCCGCACAGCAGTGATTTTGGAGATTAGATCACCACACCCTGCAGCGGTAAATCGGTAAGGGGCATTTGCAATAATGTGGGTGTCAGCAACAATGGCAATGGGGGATTGACCTTCAATTGATACTGTCGTTCCATCTTTTTTAATTGAGGCTCGAGGACTTGATATCCCATCATGCGATGCAGAGGTTGGTACACTAATAAAGGGCTGACGTTCTCGGGTGGAACATAGTTTTGCTGTATCAATAACTGATCCTCCACCAACTGCAACCACAACTCCCGCACTTTTCCTCTTTATCCCATCACAAGATTTCTCGACTTCTTGTTCCGTGGCTTTCTTGATTAAGACAAGTTCAACACTAAATTTTGAGTTTTCGAGCGATGTGATAGCATCATCACCTGTAATCTTCATCACATCACTATCAGTGATGAGGACTGCTCTACGAGTCGATACAACACGTCGTGTGACGTCACCAAGCTGATGAATAACTCCTGATCCAATCATCACTTCACCAGGGAGTTGCATGCGATGGGTATTTTCTTCCTCACTCATTGCACTTTCACCTATCAAACTAAGAACAGAATAGCTATCGGTTTAGTCCTCTTAAAAATATAAACTGTACATAGTAGGTTTAAGGCAGGATTATATTTGCGAGTGACTCAATATTTCCAGTCATAACAAACTATGAAAACCTAGGGCGGAAGTGATACATTCAAATGACCAATAAACCAACAAATCAAAAACGTCCAGACTTCAATCTAAATGCAATACTTTCATTAGTTGGGCTCCTTCTTGGATTCCTATTCATTGTTGTGATATACATTCTTGAATTCCCCTATGAATTTCAATCAACCTGGGGTATGCCATTAATTATGTTTCTCACCATTTGCTATGCAATTGGGCTTCTCAATATTGGCTACATAATTAGTCACGAAATTAATTTCTATTTAGCCAATAAAACGCGCGAGATTGAGTCAAATGAATTATCTTCAGAGAAATATCTTGAATTCAAACAAAATACCGAGAAAACCTTCAGACGAAGCATTCAAACGTTCTTGTATTTCTTTTTCAGCTTTGGATTATTTTTAATTAATCTCGCTTGTTTTACGGCATCAAAGTTTGTATATCCTGTAATTGAAATAGTAGAGACATCAATACTCTTAACTTGGGGTCTACTTGGGCTCATTTTCATTCGATTATTGGTCATGTTCCTTGTCCAACTAATCCTTATTATTCCCTTTTCTATATTCCAAGGTGATTTATGGGATTCTTTCAAAGTTGTTGATAATCTTCAGAGCATTTGAGAAAACCCTGAAAAATTATGCGAAAACCTAAGACAAAAAGGAAAAAATATCACTTTATGTGTGTAGCAAAATTCAGTTTTAGATCCGCTAATCTGGATTTGAGAGCTTCTATTACATCGGCTTCAATGCGATCACCTAACTGGTTTAGGAGGGCTTCATAGGAATCAATAGCTATTCGTGCTTGGTCAAGATCCTTCTCGATTTCTTGTGTCATCGGATTGACAATAAGTCCCATTTTTTGCCAGGCAACTGAATCGAGTATTCGAATGAAAAATGGGATGATATGCCAGACCGGTAGGGCACTAATGTCCACCATCTGGGGTGTTCCCTCCGCTTCTTGTGAAGGTTCAGAAGCTTCTTCGGGTCCAGATTTGGGTGTTTTAGGTTTCGATTTAATTTTTTTCTTTCCTTTTGCCAAAATGACCACCTTCTCTATTAACCGTTAGGGTTCAAAGGTCTCACGCTAGAAAAGTGTTACTGGGTGCTACTCATTACGGATAACTTTAACCATACGCCATGTTCGGTAGTCAACAAGAACTCTGATGAATCCACTGAGCATTTTGTCCACATTAAGATCACCGGTATCAACATGTAACCCTCGATCTGCTAAGCTAGCAATTTTACTATGAGTTGCAATCACAAGAATTTGTTCAGGTGGGATTCGCCGAATGATATTTGGGCTAATTTGTTGGTTTCCTCTCCCAAACAACATTCCTTGATTTCCAATTGGTGAAACTACTATCCATGTGTTTAAGAAATCAGGAATCAATTCTATCAATTGTTGTTCGTTTACATCCAAGTAGACTTTACCAGTTTGGTAGACATCGACGCCTAGTAAAGTCTTATCAACACCTAACGCATTTGCAAAAGCCCGAACTGTTGAACCTGGACCAAGGATGTAGGTATCACCTTCAACCATGTCTTCAATCAAGGTCCTTGCGACAGCCTCCTGATTATCTTGTTCATCAACCGTTGTCGGTGAGGTCATCTTCGATCCTGGCATCCGAGCAGGTATTAGCGGACCTCGAAGAAAACCATATAATTTCACCGCAAACTCATCCTTTCGAATTGCTTCTTCATCGGCATCCATGATTTCAAAAGATTCTTCGAGGGTATCACCTTTTAGCCAGTCTACCACAACTCGAGCAGCCGCTGCTGGTGAGTAGGCAAAGATTCCACTATACATTTTCACACCAGCTGGGACTCCTAGCACCAAAATCTTAGAGTCTTCACCAACAGCGTCCTGAATATCTCGGGCAGTTCCATCTCCACCAACAAAGATGAGCAAATCAACCTCACGTTCAACGAAAAGCTCAACCGCTTTCTTCGTATCCGCGGCGAATGTCACTTCCTCCAGATCCATTGGTACAACTTCTGGTGTAATTCCCGCTTCAAGCAGCTCGCGAGTTCCCATCGGTTCAGGGCAAGAGACCCATTCAAGTTTAACAATCGTTGGATACAATCTTTTTAATATCTGCAGAAATAGGGTCGCCCGATTGGATGCGACTGGTTCTGCGCCTAACCGTTGAGCTTCTTCTGCCATCCCGTCTGTGCCTTTTAGCCCAACTCGACCTCCCATACCCGCTATGGGGTTGATAAGGAAGCCAATACGATGTTGTAACTCAGGACCAGAGGTCAAAGCTATCCTTTCCCAACCAATCGCGTTCGTAATCTGAAATAACCTTTACTCTCAGATAATAAAATAAAGAATTACTGGTTCATTCTTCCACCAATTCTTCGTCTTCTGGCCGCCAATATGGATCAACAATACAGAGAAAAACGATATCTTGGTCACCAGTATTTTCCAAGTATTGAGTGGCATTGGGAGGAACATAAACTATGGATCCAGCACTAACTTCACATTTTTCATCATCAACGTGCATTATACCAGTTCCTTCGAAGAAATAATAGACCTCCGAGGCTTTGGTCAGTCGATGTGGTAGTGAGGCGTTTCCTGTAGGTATTAGCGCATGAGCAATACTGTATCGAAGTTTCAAGGTTGGACCATCACGCAAGGGATTTAGTACTTCTCGCAGGATGGTTCCATCAAGTGCAGTGATGACATTACAGTCGTTGAGATTTCGTACAAACATAATTAACACTTCATCCGCTATTGGTCTTAGGTTATCTTTTTAATTATGGAAATGAAGACAAATTCCTTAAGGTTTTTTACATCATGTGACGGCATTTAGTTAATATTCAAGTGATATTTCTATTTCTCAAAGGAGTAACTCAAGCATGACTGAAAAGAAAGATTGGACGCGTGAAGAATTGCAACGAAAATATATTGATACAATGACTGCAGTGACTCTTCCTGTTCAAATAAAATTCGATGGCACAACACGCATATTCGATTTTAATCAAGCCGGTGCGATTCTAAAGAAGGCAAAAATAATCTCATTGGGGACTTGTTGTTGTCGTGAGAGAGTCCAAGCCTGTGAAAGCCCGTTGGATGTGTGTATAGGCATTGACAAAGAAGCTGAAATAATAATCCAAAAGGGTCATGGGCGGCTGGTCTCTCTCAATGAGGCTTTGGATGCGTTACAGCGATCTCATGATGCAGGGCTTGTTCATATCTCCTATACTGATAAAGGCGAATCTGAGCCTTTCATTATCTGTAGTTGTTGTGCATGCTGTTGTCATTCCTTGGCTGGCTTAATGCGGTTTGATTTTCCAGAAGCGGTTGTCGAATCTGATTTTATTGCCTTCCAAGATGAACAAACTTGTGATCATTGTGGGAGTTGCATAGATCGGTGTCATTTTCAAGCCCGAAGTATGGAGAACGGGTCTCTTAAATATGATTCTTCGAAATGTTTTGGCTGTGGAGTTTGTGTAGGCACTTGCCCTATTGAAGCAATCTCAATGGTTAAACGATTTTAGATAAAATCACAGAAAGCTTAAAGCCCGTTTAAGAGAGGCGAGGTCTAGAATTGTTGAGGTAAGTGTCTTGGGTATAGCTGAAGCTGAAATGGTTCTCCGAGAAATTGAGGCATCAAATAACCATTACATCATCGGACCTAAACGGGGGCATATCCTAGTACGAATTGCTAGTGAATTCCATCCTCAACGCATTCTTGAAATTGGCACAAATGTTGGATATTCCACTATTCTGATGGCGAAGGAACTTCCCAAACGGGCACGAATTACAACAATTGAAATCAATCCTGAATTTGCTGCAAGAGCAAAAGAAAATCTCAAACGTTCAAATGTCGAACCCACTGTTGAAGTTTTAATTGGTGATGCCCTTGAAATCATTCCTACCTTAAATGATGAATATGATTTCGTGTTCATTGATGCTCACAAAACTCAATACTATGATTACATACTAGCGATCGAACCACATCTTTTTCGGGGGAGTATGATTATTGCTGATAATGTGGGCAAAAGTGAAGATAGAATGCAAGATTACCTTAAACACGTTCGTGAATCTGGTCTTTACACCAGTCGCTTCATCATGGTCGACGATGATGGCGTCGAACTAAGTATCCGCCGATAAAGTGAGTCCGCTGAGTAATTTTCCTTTTTATTATGCAACGCAAAAAGACAAATAGCACTCAACATCAACACCTTTTATCGGTACACAGAGCTGTTAGTCATGGAAGCGTTTTTGAAGAAAAAACCTGGACCCGGCGTTGAACGAGGAACAGTGGATAAACCTACTATTAGTGACACCGAAGTCTTGGTCGAGGTGAAAGGAGCCGCAATCTGTGGAACTGATATTCACATTTATCTATGGGATGAGTGGGCCGCAAACCGCATAAAGCCTCCATTAATTGTTGGCCATGAAATGTCCGGCAAGGTGGTTGAAGTTGGAAAAGATGTTAATCATATTATTGTTGGTAATATGGTGTCTGCAGAAACCCATATAGTTGACCAAACTTGTTTACAGTGCCTTACAGGGCGTAAACATGTTTGCCAAAACATGAAGATTCTCGGTGTCGACCGCGATGGTATATTCGCTGAGTATGTGGCCATCCCAGCTCATAATGCTTGGAAAAACGATTCAGATTTAGATCCAATAATTGGTGCAATTCAAGAACCCCTAGGAAATGCTGTGCAAACCTTACTTCCGATTAATAATGTAGAAGATATCGCAGGACGCAATATTGCCGTTATTGGAATGGGTCCCATTGGACTCATGGCAGTTGCGGTTGCTAAGGAACTGGGTGCTGACAAAGTTTTTGCCACTGCTGGAGGACGGAATAAGACCCGCATGGAACTCGCTCGAACCATGGGTGCAGATGAAGTCTTCAGCGCTCGCGAACTGGATCGAGACGCCATAGTGAAAGCTATTCAAGATTCTACAGATGGCAATGGAGTTGATGTCGCCATCGAGATGAGCGGTCATCCAGATGGGTTAGTAACTGCTTTTGAAGCATTAACCCTTGGTGGGCGTGTAAGTCTACTTGGTTTATTTCCTCAGCCCTTTGAGGTTGACCTCAACCGTCTCATGATTTTCAAAGCGGCAACAGTCTATGGTGTGAGCGGACGGCTCATGTATCGCACATGGTTCCAAGTTCGAGGGCTCCTTCGCCGCCCAAAGCTTCGCGAAAAAATCGCAAAGGTAGTTACACACCGATTGCCAATTAAAGAACTTGAACAAGGATATAAGCTCATTCTCTCTAAAAAAGCTGCAAAAGTAGGTCTAACACCCCAGTGGTAATTGTCCTCCATTGTTTCCTTATTATTTTGTATAACAAGTGCGAAATTGGCCTAACTAATTATGAAGCGTTCAAGCAAATTAATACTGCCAAAAAATCATTTGAAGGTGATGAAATGCAGCTGTGCATCGATTTGAATCGGTTCAATATCATTAATGTCCTTAAACTGGGTTGTGGCTGCAGCACGAACCTCTTGCATGATTTGTCGGTGAATTACATCTGGAAGATTACGCCACATTGATGAAAAGACTCGACGCTCAAGATATGAAATGGTAAGATGGAGAGGAACTTCAATAGTTGTTTGATAATAATGAGTTTCAACAGCAGCGTCTCGTGATTTGAGTTCAACGACCACCTCATTTGGACCTACTCCAAAAGTAGAAGATGAATATCCGAGCTCTTCACGTCGTTCCCGATAGAGTAGATTCAGAAATGATTGGGAAGTTATTGATTCTACGTAACCGGTGATGATTGTGCCCTCAGACGCAAGAACATGAATCGTTTCTGTTAATGCCTCTTGCCAATCTGAAATCAGATGGAACAAATGAATGGCTAGAATAGTCTGAAAGATGCCATGATTCAGTGGAATAGCCACCGCATCTCCTAAAGCTAAATTTGATCGAAGAAATTTCGTTGAAAGCTGATTGGAATAAGCTTTCCTGAGCATTCCCTGTGAAACATCAATCCCTACAACGGGAATTTTCCGGGTCGCTAACGCACGGAGAAAGCGCCCAGCGCCACACCCTAGTTCCAAGACAAGATTTTCTGGCTTCAAATCACAGGTATGGATAATATCATCAATGAGCTCTTTCATGAACGCTTCTGGAATATAGCGTGTAGTTTCATAGTCCTCTGCAATATGTCCAAAATCAACACGTGAGGAGGGGTTTCTAGGAGGATTACTCATAGTGGTCTAGAACTGAACATGTCTCTTTAGTCTAATGCCTTATGATACCAAGCTTTTATTTTTCTGAGTTGTTGTCGTCTTCATTAATGATTGAAGACTTGGAATTGATTTGTATCGTTTCAAAGATTTGACAATAGCTGGCTAGCATCTCCGATGTCTGAAATCGCCTTGCCGTTTATTACAAAAAGGGGAGTTTGGGTTTTTCCCTTTATTAATAACTTCAACCGCTCTAATACGCTGGACCCAATATCAACGATTTTCACCCTAATATTATATTTCTGTGAAATTTCTTCAATAATGAGTAGGGCTTTTTGATCTTCGGTTGAAAAGAATTTCCCCGAAGAGCTGGCAATTTTTGATTTGAGAGAATCTAAATCTGCTCGAGTATGGCAACTACTTGTTGAGCCCATTCGATCGATCATTGGCTGAGATGAAGTCTGATTCGACCGAATATACAACACGATATTGATAGCATTAAATGACATAGAAACTATCTCAACTCGCCCTCAGAAAAAGGTGAATAAGAATACATGGGTATCGGCAGGTTCGTTTTTTAGTATTTTGAAAGCGTTTTATTCAATCTTGATAAACTGATGGGTTTTCATTTTTCCTTTCGAATAGTTCATGGAACTCTGAAACAATTTAAAAGCTCCAAAGTAGAGTTGCACACAAGGTGAGTTCTGCTATGACTCGCGATCCAATAGCCTTCCTTAAAGATGAGTTCGAGGAGCTTGTTAAACAAGCCCTAGACTGGAGGCTCCGCGAACTTCAGGGTCCCAGTTCCCCACGAGCAATGGTAGATAACAAAGAAGTAATCATGTTATGCAGTAACAATTACCTCGGGTTGAGTAACCATCCCCATCTCAAACAAGCAGCCATCGATGCAATAAAAACCCATGGCGTTGGTAGTGGCAGTGTTCGCCCCATTGCGGGCAACATGGACCTCCATGAGGAACTTGAACGTCGCCTCGCTCAGTTCAAAGGCGCTGAGGCTAGCCTCGTTTACCAAACTGGATTTGCAGCTAACGCAGGCCTCATTCCACAACTTGCAGGGAAGGATGACCTAATAATCAGCGATGAACTAAATCATGGCTCCATCATCGATGGAGTACGGCTAACTCGCGCCGAGCGTGCCATTTTCAAACACGCCGATGTTCCTGATCTCGGAAGAGTGCTTGATGAAGCTAAAAAGCGCAAACCTGCTTATCGGCGCATTCTCATCATTACGGATGGAGTCTTCAGTATGGATGGTGATATAGCGCCTTTAGATCAGATTGTTAAAATTAGTAAACCTCATGGTGCCATGATCTATGTTGATGACGCCCATGGTGAAGCTGTACTTGGCAAGGATGGTCGAGGTATTGTTTCTCACTTCAACCTGACTCATCAAGATGTTCATGTTGAAATGGGCACATTCAGCAAAGCCTTTGGTGTTGTTGGGGGTCATGTTTCGGGAAGTGAGTATCTTCGAAAGTTCGCCTATAATAAATCCCGCACTTGGCTCCTCAGTGGCTCACATCCTCCACCAGTCGCAGCGGCATGTATTGCGGCAATCGACATTCTTGAAAATGAACCACAACATGTTAAGAACCTCTGGAAAAATACAGATTATTTCAAAAAAGCTCTTCTTGATCTTGGGTTTAATACTGGAATGAGTGAGACACCAATAACACCTGTCATCATAGGTGAGAGCGACAAAGCACAGAAATTTAGCCTTCGCCTCTTTGAAGAAGGTGTCTTTGCCCTTCCAATTGTATACCCGATGGTCGCCCAAGGTACCGCACGAATCCGCACCATGATGAATGCAGCACTGAAAATGGAAGACCTCAACGATGCCATCACAGCATTCGATAAAGTAGGGAAAGAACTTAACGTAATTTAGATGCCTTCATCCTCGAAAGCATGCTTCAAATAATTCTATTCTAGTAGCAAGTCTCTTTCGAGTTTACGGGAAGATTAAAAACATATATTCGGTCCAATCTAGATAAGCAACTGTGAACTTCAGATGGCTAACAACTGGGCTTGTTTGTGTGGAATGAAACTTGGCTGATTTTAAAAAGTATCATATTCAACGTGGTCATGTCCTACGGGTTCCTGATGATATGACCAATGATTTTGGGGATGGAGACTGCTATCTCGTTGATACAGGATCCATCATTTATCTTTGGTGTGGCAGCAAAGCCACAGTGGATGAACGTTTCATTGGAGCGGTAACCTCTGTTTGGCGTGATCAAGACCGAGAAGGGGTAGCTCGCCTCATCACAATCGAAGCTCGTAGCGAACCACCCGAATTTCTTGCCCTATTTGGGGGCAAAATCACAATAACTGATCAAGATACTGAAAGCATACTAAAGGAGGTCATCTTAGAAAAACATGAGTTCAAACTTTTCCGCCTTAATATCGTTGGCGGTGTACATTTATTCATTGAGGTTCCAAGATCAAAAGAGAGCTTAAAATCTGATGATGTGTTTATTCTAGATACCTTTGATAAGATCTACATTTGGCGTGGCAATTCTTCGTCAGGACGAGAAAAATTTCATGCAATGCTGATTGCTAGAAGATACGATTACGAGCGGGCGGGTGCTCAGAATATACTTCTTGTGGAAGATGGTGAGGAAACAAAAGAGTTTCTTCAAGCCCTCCAATGATATTCCTATGAAGAATTGATAAGTCTTGGTTTAGAGCCAAATTTTTTCTAATATTATAAAGAATTGTTTACTGGAACTAATGCGCGAAAGAATATAAATATATTAAATATAATAAAAAATTGGGTTTATATCAATTTATTATGACAAATTAAAATCAAATTTTTAATAATGATTGATTATAAGAATCTAAATTCCTATTACCTTAAAGGATATTCGGTAATTCTTATCGCGTTAAATAAATAAGAATCTAATTTTTATTAGTAAAAGATAATAAAAAATTAATCAACATTCAACAAAAAAATTAGGATAACATTAGTAATTATTACGGTTTAAACAATTTTTCATTTAATACTTACAGTTATTACATAGGGATTTTTATGGAACAATTTTGTAAATCTTAATTCGTTGGACATTCTTTGGAAGGATTCTATGGTTACACAAACAGCTCAACTTGAAGGATTTGTTGCAGACGTTCTCATCCCGCGTATTGACGAGGTAGTAGAAGCTGCATCGAATGGTCTTGATGATGAGCAGCTTCGTGAACTATTTTGTGCCAATATTTACAATGGCCTAAAATTTTTTTATGAACGTTGGACGCCTGTCTATCTCTCAATTCATGGACAGAAAAAAACAACTCACGCAAACAAAACCCTCGATAAGCTATTTCAGGATGTAATTAATGTTCCTGGTAAACAACTTAGGGAATCATTAGTAAAAGCGATCTGGTACATTCTATCCATCAGCCTTGAAGATATGGACAATGTACCTGTTTTTTCTGATGAGCTCACCTTTTCCGAACTACAAACGGCTATCAAGAATGCAACACGACGAATCTCCTAAAAACAGAACCAAATCCGCGAGATTTTTCATTTATATCACCAATAAACTTTTTACGCTAGCCTGCATGTCATCAACGCGGTATTTGGAGTCGGTCAGTTATGAGTTTTCTTTGTGCTAAAGAATGGACAGATCCAAAGATAGCCCGGATTCTGGTGCCGCTTCAAGGTTTTCCTGCTGAAGTCAATAGTATCCAATTGGCTTTTAACTTAGCAGAAAAATCAGAAGCCAAAGTTTTACTTCTACATTGTCAAGAAAGGATTCGTAGATCGAGGTTACAAATGGTTGACCGATTAATCAGGTTTTCTAAACGTCTATCAAAGTCGCTCAAAGTCCAGTTTGACGAAGAACGAGTAAAACGAGTACGGGCTTCCGATGCAATTCTTAAATCAAGCCAACAGGAAGATTGCGATCTCATCATCATGTCAGCCGCCCATACTCCCGTTCATAAACGGCTTTTAGGCTCCACTGCTCGAAGGGTCACGCGGAAAAGCGACATCCCAGTCATCATCGTTGCATCATGGCTCGAAGATTTTGCGATAGATCACAAAACGACTCTCAACAAGATTTTGTTACCCATTCGAAGTACAAGCAAAGATCAGGTTGCCCTTCGGCTAGCTGCTGCTTTGAAGGCCTGTTCAGCTGCAAAAAGTGCGGAACTAATTGCATTGAACCTAACTACTTTTCCATCTGTTAAGAATTCGACTCCCTTAGGTGCACCAGAAATTAAATTACATCGTGAATTGTTTATGGATGATATCTCGATTTTCTCCGAGCAGACCGGTCTCACACTCACACCAAGACATTTGGCAACACAGAACGTTGGAGAAGCGGCGATAGAGTTTGCGACAAAGGAGAAGATAGATCTCATTCTTTTAGGCGCTCATCGCAAACCAGGTCGAATTAGAAGTTTTTTAGGTACGGTATCAAAAGAGATTGCTTCGAAATCATCATCACCTGTAGTTATTACGTATGTCCCCTAATTAGCAATCATCTATAGTGACTTTGCTATACTGGTTTTTTCCCTGCAGATAGAATGAAATCTTCAACTTGTTGTGCTGTTGGTAAACCCTCACGTGCTCCTGGAGTGGTGATTTGTATAGCTGCACAAGCGGCCGCTCGAATGGCAACCTCTTTGATGGAAAAGAGTTGGTGGAAGTAATGGATGAATCCTGCTGAGAATGCGTCTCCGGCTCCAGTTGTATCCACGGCATCAACTTTGAAGGCAGGTGTTTTGAAGCTAGTGCATTTAGTTGCTGTAATGGAACCTTTATGTCCTAATGTTATATTCAAGATTTCGAGGTTTCCACCAATTTCTGCTTGAATATTTTTAATAGTTGGTTTTTGATTGAATATGCGCTTAAAGGTTATCTGATTCATAAAGACAATTGAGAAACTGCAAATCAGCTTCCTTAATTCGTCAATTGGTTGCTTTGATAGTTCTTCACCAACATCAATTGCTGAGAGTGCTCCTATACGTTGACAGATCACCGCAATTTGTCTTGCAATTGGAATGGAAACGCTTGCGGCATAAGCGATTTCAACATTTTTCAAAAGATTGGGCGTTATCTCCTGTGGAGAAAGACATAAGTTAGCTCCTCGATAACGGAGTTTCATTGTTTGTCCTTCTTCTCCGACTAAAATTATAACCAGACCTGTTGGATGGTCTTTTTCAAGGATTACTAACGAGGTGTCCACTTGCTCTTTTTGAAGGGAGCGCAATGCTTCATGACCCTCCGCATCATCTCCCACATGTCCAAAAATACCTACTTTGGATCCCAATCGTGCAAGATTTGTAGCGAAATTTGCGGCAGACCCACCTGGAAATATAGTGAGTGATTCTATGTTGATCTTTTCATCGGGCTCTGGAAGATGTGAGAGTTTGCATATCCAATCCATGTTGATATTACCAATCGCACATATCATTGATGTACCCTTGCCGTTAATGCTAATGTGTCCTGATTATAATATGTCTTTATGTCCACTTGTTTTGACAAAAATGTAGTTGTTAATGCTAATCCAGTCGATGTGTTATTTGGAATCCTTCTATTGCTTTTCGCCTTCGTCTTGGTGTTAGAGTATCTGTATCACAAAGTTTTCCTTCAATGACTGGAATTAATTTCTCATCTATTTCATATCCAACACTATTTCGGTGAGTTTCTTTTGCGACTTTCATAGTTGTGCCTGTTCCTAGGAATGGATCTACAACAGTGTCCCCAATGACAGAAAACATTCGGATTAGGCGATATGCTATTTCCTCAGGAAATGCTGCTACTCGACGTGATACTTGACGATTCTGTTGCCGTGCTCCTGGGAGTTGCCATATCTGCGTAAACCATGAGTTCCTTTCACTAATCGTGTAGTGACTAGCGTATCGAATTAAGTCCTTGGGTGGAAATGCACGAGGCTGCCCTTTTCTGAAGAGGAGTATGAATTCACAATCTTGGGTTACGTATGCGTTTGGAGGAATAAAACCGGATCCAAGGAAAGGATTAATCCGTTTGGTGGGTTTTTTCCATAAAATAAAGGGGAGAGTAGTAAATCCTACGTTCTCACAGTGCTCAATGATCTTTACATGGTTAGGATATAATTGGAAGTTACTGTCAATTTTCCGTAACGCGTCACCAATATTGATACAGGCGATACCTCCATCGATAAGGATACGATAGCATTCATTCCAGACTTGGGCAAGATATTCATGCATTGCATTAAAATCTGTACATCCCATCTTTGTAAACAATTCATCCCACAATTCAATCATAGGATAGGGGGGTGAGGTCACAATCAGGTGAACAGATCTATTTGCTATTTCTTGCATGAGTCGGCTGTCACCAATTATGAGATTGTGTTTGGTTTCCGGGAGTTTTAGAGGTCGACCCTTGAGCATTTTGGCAAGTTGTCGTTCTGGATATGAAGCTGATTTTGATTTCTTGTCTGGTTTCATATCTTGTTTTTCTAGTTCAGTGCGCAAAGTCCGACCATCCACTCATCCCTAACAGTCTTTCGGACTCTAAAGCCTTTGCCATCTAATTGGAAAAAAGTACTATAATGAAATTATTAGCCGTGCAGTATCAGAACTAGTGAGTTCAAGAACTCCTTTATTCTCCATCTCTTTAAGGACTCGAGTTGTAATTGCCGGAGGCGATTTGGCAGCCCGTTTAATATCTGAGATAGATACTTCTTTTTTGTGAATCAACAATGCAAGGATATCTAATTCCGGAGGCTTGTGGGCTTCAGAAAGAAGATAATCTGCTACTGGATTCTCCTTCTTCACTTGTTTGATTTGTCTTTTTGCTGAAGTGAGAGCTTCTTTTTGTCTTGTGAGCTCTTGATCCTTGCTTGCTTGTAACCGCCCAAGCTCCTTTTGTTTCTCATCTATGAGATTCTGTTGTGAACCAAGGATCGCCTTTCGTTCTATTAGGTTGGCTTCGACAGTTTCCAGTTGACCTGATTTTTCCATTATGGTTGCCTTTAATTTTGCAATTTGTTGTTGTTGCTCACTGAGCTCTGTGTATAATCCTGCAATTGTTGCTTCAATTGCTGAACCTGTTTCGCGCAACTGAGTTAATTGTTCCTGGCTATGGCTTATCAACACCTGGTGCTCTTCCAGACGGGAATCAGATAACTGAAACTCGCGTTCAATTCGTGATAGGGTTTGCAGAGTGCTAGCTACTTCATTGACCAGAGCTGACATTTGGCTTCGGAACGCTTCACGTAAGGCTTTCATCCGGGCTTGATTTTGCTCAAGGAGCTGTTGGAGTTGCTTGATCTCAGCCATTTTTTTTCACTTTCTTTTTTTTATAAATCAATTGGTTTGAGTACTTTCACTTGTTCTGTTTCTTTTTCTAATTTGACGATTTTTCGTTCGGCTAGCTGTTCAATTATTTCTCGCACCCTAAAAAGTCCAATAAAAGTGGTCTTTTGTATGTGATCTAAGGTGGTAGTGTCCTTCCCTTTGAGCTCCACTGCTACTTTTGCCTCTGGCATCGTAATGATACCTTGCTGTAGAAGGTATCGTAATGCTTTGTATTTGGCATTTTGTAATTCAGCTTCATTTCGAGCTTCAGTAACTTGTATATCTAGGGTTTGAAGTTGATTTGCTAGCTTTTCGTCTGAAGAACTTAGTTTCTCGTCCACGCTAGTCATGTTCTTCTCCAAATTACGAAGAGCTCTGTCAGTATTTCTTATTTCGTCTTCCGAACTCTCTAACTTTCTTTCAATCTCAGCTAGTTCCCGTTGGAGTTTCTCCCTTTCAGCCTTCGCTTGAACAATGACCTTTTGTTGAGCGGCACTCGTCGATTCAAGTTTCACCCGCTCTTGGCTTTCAACTGAAAGTTCTCCTTCCAGTGCTGAAGCCTCCCGAGTCAATTCTTCCTCCATGGCATTTCGTTCATCCCAAATCTCTTGGAGGCGATTTGCCAACTGTTGGAGTTGTTTAATTTGGGTAAGAATCACCGATAATTCTCGCTGTGTTGAAATTTGTAGTTCATCTACCACAGATAGGTTTTTTTTCAATGATCCAATTAGTGAAGAAATTCCTGGCATAGGCGTCATCCATCCATTACTAGTTTCCAATTATTAAGGGCACTCAGATAATAATATCTAAAACTCTCAATTGTATCGAATTCCCAAAAGGGTTTTGCTAACGGTTTTCCAAAAAAATTAATTTATTCTGAAGAAATGAATGAACTTCTTTAGGAATCTGAATCCAAACCTATTGAATTCGGTTCTTCGTATTATTAGTAAATTAAATTGCTTGAATTGTTTATGTGTGTTCTAATCGTTGTGAAAAGGTTCGTAATTCCCGTGTTAAATCCCTGTGCAATAAACGCGAGAGTGCACCTGAATCTCTTTGCCGAGAGGTTTTGTTCTTTGTTAAGTTTCTGGCATCTAAAATTCGTTCCAGGTATTTACAAACAGCTAGAAGATGACCAAGAATTTCTTTGGCAGCCAAACATTCCTGTACTACATCCTTATTTTCAAAGTCTGCCCTCTTAAGTCTACGATCAAATTCGGTTATGTGATCATCAAAGATTAGATTGAATTGATCCTTCAATCGTATAATTCCTTCCTCATTCATCGCATACGAAGTTGCCAATACCTTTCGAAGCCAGTGAATCGCCTCTGGTAAATCTTCCGGCGTTTCCACATTTGTCGCACGCCGTTTTGGTGTCTTCTCATGTTTTCTACTTCGACTGGATTTACTCATAATTGCACCCGCAGTCTGAAGCCTAGATCCTATCCCAGTATTCTGGAATAGAACAGGAAATATTTCGTATCGGTGAGCTATAATTATTCCGAAATTAATGTCGGTACCAATACTAGCCAAATCCGCCCCAATCCGTTGGGTATAGACCGCTGCACTATGCAGGAATCACGTAATTAGTCTAATGATTTCAAATGAAATTTCATATCCGCAAAACTGTTAAGACTTCAAAACTCTTTGTGTTACTCATTCAAAAAACCTGAAGGACCAAGAAAGTTATGCCATTTGTTGAACTTGAAAAAGAGAAGCAGATTGCTATTGTTACAATAAAAAATCCACCTGCTAATACACTGACTCCTGATGTCTTTCATGCTCTTGAAGAAACATTTTCAAAACTTGATCAGGATGATACCAAGGTAGTAATCCTCACCGGAGCGGGAGACCGGTTTTTTATTGGTGGTGCTGATATTAAGCAATTCGAGGGAAAGGATGCCGATAAGGCAGATTCGTTGACTAGGGTAGGTCAGAATTTTACATTATCTTTAGAAAGGATTTCAAAACCAATTATTGTCGCCGTCAATGGTTTTTGCCTTGGAGGAGGCATGGAAATAGCAATGGCCTGCGATTTTGTTATTGCCTCAGAAACAGCGAAATTTGGGCAACCTGAAATCAAATTGGGAGTCATTCCAGGATGGGGTGGTACTCAACGGATACAACGATGGATGAATCCCCAACTTGCCCGGGAATTAATTTTCACCGGTGAAATTTTACCCGCTTCAAAAATGGGGGTGTTTGTATACAAAATCGTCCCACCTGATCAGCTAATACCTACGGCAAGGGCTCTAGCAGAGCGCATCGCTCGTCATGGCCTCGTGGCATTAAAATTCGCTAAACGGGCACTCAAGGAAGCAACTCAACGCACTCTTGAAGAAGGATTGTTCATCGAAGCCCAATATATGAGAAAACTCCTTGAAACTGAAGATGCTAGAGAGGGTGTAAGAGCCTTCTTAGAAAAGCGCGAACCCAAAGTAGTAGATAAATAGGTGAAAAAAACTTGTCAAACATATTGAAATTTGGAGTGGTGAGTACTCCGTCCGCATGGGACAGAATCCTTGATACCGCAACCTATATCGAAAAAATGGGCTTTGATTCTTTCTGGATGCCAGATCACACGGTTGGATTCGGTATAAGACGATGGGATGCATTAGAAGCTTGGTCAGCACTCTCTGCTGTGGCTACTCAGACAAAGAATGTAAAATTAGGCACCTGTGTGGGTGATACATATCGTCACCATCCAGCAGCTTTAGCACAGATGGTTACGACTTGTGATCACATCTCAAATGGACGAGCTATAGTGGGAGTCGGACTAGGCGAGGCTATGAATCTCTTCCCTTTCGGAATTGATCTCAAGAAACCCCTCAGACGCACTCGCGAAGCAGTGAGAGTCATGAGAATGTTATGGACACAAGAGGTTTCCAATTATGAAGGTAAGTATTACAAATTGGATAATGCGTTCCTCCATCCGCGACCAATTCAAGAACCTAACCCTCCTGTGTGGATAGCTGCCAACTCACCTAAAACTATGAAAATGGCTGGAGAATTAGGTGATGGTTGGGTTCCAGCAAGCATGTTTCCTGACGAATATGCAGAAAAATTACAGATTGTCCGAGATCACGCAAAGAAGGCAGAACGTGATCCGAATGCAATTGAACCGGCTGCATTTGTTTTTACAGTCGTAGCAGACGACTACGAGACAGCTCGAAAAAGTGTGGGATTGGGGGCGAAAATCTATTTCCTAACGCGACCCCGTATCCTTCATCGATTAGGATATCATGATATTACAGACGAGTTTGATATGACTTGGAATCTGGTCATGAACTCAGATGTTACTGAAAAATTGCTAACGATGGCAAAAGAGATTCCCGATGAAGTTCTTGACAAAGCCCCAGTTTTCTTCGGTACGCCAGAAGATGTTATCAAAGGTATCCGAGCTTATCAAAAGGCGGGTGTTCAGCATATGGTTGTCAACTTCTTTGTTCCCCCCAAAATGCTCAAGGATACCCTGAAACTCTTTGCCACTAAGGTTATACCTGAATTCCGATAATCAAATTAGGGTATCTGAAACTCATACGACACTCGTTCTTCATCGATTTTACACGGTACTAGTTGAATTGCCATCCCAATCTTCATTTGTTCCAATGACAGATCCTTGGAAAATCGTGCGAAAACGTGTTGGCCACTATCAAGCAATCCAAGTGCTAGGATATAGGGGACATCTTCTTGGAATCCCGTGGGTGCAAAATTTACTTCGGTGTAAGTAACGAGTTTGCCATCACCTTTGATTTCAACCCATTCAATGTCATCACCAAAACAGGATGTGCAATCACCACGTGGCGGAAAATAGATTCTTCCGCATTTTTTGCACTTCGTTCCCATTAATTGATTATTTTTCAAGTATTCAGTGAATTCACCGATTTTTGCCTGTGAAACATAACTGACAAAACCAAACTGTTCAAATCCCATTATTTTCACCTCAAACCTCAGAACTATACCTCAAGAATGGTCACACTCGTATACATTCCGATACCACCAACATTATGACCAAGCGCGATTTTCGCACCATCAACTTGCACTTTTCCACCTTCACCACGAAGTTGATGGACTAAGGTTCGAATTTGTGAACCTCCCGTTGCTCCGACAGGATGACCCTTTGATAAGAGTCCCCCATCCACATTTACGGGAATTCGTCCACCAAGATATGTCTCTTCATCACGAATCATTTTAGGGCTGTCTTCACGTTTACAGAATCCAAGATCTCCATAAGCAATTAGTTCTGCGATTGTGAAGCAATCGTGAACCTCTGCAACATCGATATCTTTGGGCTTCACTCTAGCCATAGAGTAGGCTTGACGAGCTGCTTCTAGCGCACTTTCAAAACCAGTGAAGGGGGGTTTTCGGCCAGCAAGAGACATTGGTGTCGATCCTAGACCTAACCCTTTGATCCAAACAGGTTGTTCTGCAAACTTCTTTGCCCTCGTTTCATTTGCTACAATCAGACAAGATGCACCATCCGCGTTTGCACAACAATCAAGACTCTTTAATGGGCTAGCGATTACACGGGTTGACAACACCTTCTCCAAGGTGAATTCCTTCTGAAACATTGCCTTTGGATTAAATTGGCTGTAATAATGATTCTTGACGGATACTTTCGCGAGATCTTCCTCAGTTGTGCCATATGCATCCATGTGAGCTCGCGCAAACATGGCATAGTATGCAGGCATGCTAGTCCCGAAAGGGGATTCAAACATAACGTCACCAGCGCGTCCCATCACCTCTTGAATTGCCTCTGATGTCATATCTGTCATTTTCTGATAACCAATAACGGCAACAACATCATGAAGACCAGATTTTACAAAAGACCACGCTGTCCGTAACGCAACTGTACTTGATGCACAAGCAGCTTCAGTTAGAAAAGTCGGGTGAGGATTCAATTCTAAATGTTCAGCAATAACGGCTGCAGGTGACCTCTGTTTATCATAGCCTGCTGCAGTAGCAACCAAAGAAGCATCGATATCTGTCCTACCTAAATTCTTGGTGTCCTCAATGGCTTCATGAAATGCTTCAAACGTTAAATCTCGAATTGATGAGTCTGGACGTTTTCCAAAACTACTTTGCCCAACGCCAATTATAGCAACACGATTTGTCACAATCGATCACCTTTTCTTCGAATACAGACGTCCTCAGTAAAAAGTGTTTTATTGTTTCATACTCATCAGCACAAAGAAATATGAGCAAAGACCGAACGATAACACTTTACTATAATCCTCGGAGTGTTCCGGCATGGTTGAAATTGTTTGGCATTCAACGGGCGATTATCAAACCAACAGCAATATTCGCCACTTTATGAATAAACATGGCATCAAAACATATGATGAACTAATTCATCGAAGTACAGAAGACATTGAGTGGTTTTGGGATGCCGCTCTCAAGGATCTTGGCGTTGAATGGTATCATCCCTATTCAAAGGTGATGGACGACTCAAAAGGAATCGAATGGACTAAGTGGTTTGTTGGTGGCAAAATTAACATCGTACACAACATACTAGACCGTCATGTTCAATCACAACGCGCTGAAAAAACAGCTCTCGTTTGGGTGAGTGAAACTGGTGAAGAACGAATCCTTTCTTATAAACAACTAAATGAAGGAGTCTGTAAACTTGCAAATGCCTTGCAAACATTAGGTGTTGAGAAAGGTGATCCTTGCGCAATCTACATGCCAATGGTCCCAGAAACTGTAATGGCTTTATTAGCGAGCTATAAAATTGGAGCAATCGGGGTTCCAATCTTTTCTGGGTTTAGTCCCGCTGCAGTAAAAATTCGTATCCAAGATGTGGAAGCAAAAATCCTCTTCACTGCCGATGGCTCAAATCGACGTGGAAAACAAATTCCTCTTAAACAAAATGCTGATTTAAGTATCGACGGAATCGAATCAATCAACCATTTGGTTGTGTTCAAACGTCTAGGTACTAAAATTCCTTGGAATGGAGCTGTAGATCTATGGTGGCACGATGTCATTGACGGTATGGAAACTTCTGCTCCTACAGAACAAATGGATTCAGAAGATCCTGCAATGGTGTTATATAGCTCAGGTACAACTGGAAAGCCAAAAGGTACTGTTCATTCCCATGCTGGAGCCTTAGCCCAGGCAGCAAAAGAAGTCACGTATTATTGTGATATCAAAGAAACTGACACTCTTTTCTGGTTGAGTGACCTTGGATGGATGATGGGTCCCTGGCAAATCGTTGGAGCACAACATCAAGGTGCTGCTCATCTCATCTACGAAGGTGCAATTGATTATCCTGAACCCGATCAGTTATGGAAAATCGTAGACGACCATAATGTAACAGCATTTGGCATATCACCTACTGCCATTCGATATCTCATTAGGTTAGGCGATGATTGGGTAAAGAAGCATGACCTGAGCTCTCTTCGCATTCTAGGTTCTACTGGCGAACCATGGGATGATACAAGTTGGTTCTGGTATTTTGAAACGGTTGGAAAAGGCAAACTCCCCATAATCAACCTGTCTGGAGGAACTGAAATCTTTGGATGTTTCCTAAGTCCCATGCCAATCAATGACCTCAAGCCCAGAACCCTACGTGGTCCCGGTTTAGGGATGGCTATAGATTGCGTTGATGATGCTGGAAAGAGCATTCGAGGAGAGATTGGCACACTAATTTGTCGTAAACCTGCTCCTTCAATGACAAGAGGCTTCTGGAATGCATCAGAACGATATATCGAAACATACTGGTCAAAATTTCCGGGAATCTGGTGGCATGGAGATCTTGCTCAAGTTGATGAAGATGGATTCTGGTTCCTTTTAGGGCGAGCTGATGATGTCATCAAGGTATCAAGCCAACGGGTGGGACCATCAGAAATCGAAACAGCATTAATCAGCCATGGGGCGGTCTCCGAAGTCGCTGCAATTGGAGTTCCTCATGAAATCAAAGGGGCTGGAATCATTTCCTATGTTGTCCTCAAATCCGGATTTGAAATCAGCGAGGATCTCCGTGAAGAATTAAGGCAATACGTCGGAAAAACCATGGGCAAACCCTTCCTCCCTGAAGAAGTTAGATTCGTTTCTGCATTACCAAAAACCCGATCAGGTAAAATTGTTCGACGATTAATCAAGCGTGTATATCTTAACCAAGAAGTAGGTGATTTGTCTTCCGTTGAAAATCCCGAAGCCTTTGATTCAATTCGTGATTCGAAATAGCTTCCAGGGGAAGTAGCCTGTTAAATGCACTTAAAAGACTGCACCGTGCAATGATGTTGAGTCACACCTTTCCGTTTGAATGGTGAATTAGAATGAGACCTGTATCTGTTGTAGGAGTCGGACTCACCCAATGGGGTAAACGTGATGACGTTTCTTTGGGTGAGCTTATTGTCGAATCAGCAGAACATGCCTTTGAAGATATGAAGGGGCTAGCATCCAAAGATATTGAAGCACTGTATGTTGCTAATGCCCAATCAGAAAGATTCACTGAACAGGCTCATCCAGCAAACCTTGCTGCTGAATTTCTTGGTATGTCGCCAAAGGTTACCTCCAGAGTTGAAATGGCCTGTGCAAGTGGAGGTGCAGCGTTTCGAAATGCCTTCTTTGCCATAGCGTCTGGACAAGCAGACTCTGCCCTTGTTTCTGGTGTGGAAAAAATGTGCAATGTGCCTTCCCCTGAAGCCATGCGCAATCTTTGCCTAGTTGAAGATCTGACCTGGGAAAGTTTTCATGGTATGATTCCTCCTTCCGGATTTGCCCTCATTGCATCACGTTATATGCATGAGTATGGTGTGACCCAAGAGCAACTAGCTAAGATTGCTGTGAAAAATCATAAGAATGGTAGTAAAAATCCCATTGCCCAATTTCGGAAGGAAATCACAATTGAAACCGTCCTTGAGTCTCCAATGATTGCGCACCCACTGAATCTTTTCGACTGTAGTCCGATTTCAGATGGATCAGCTGCTGCAATTCTTGTCCCCGCAAAAGATGCGAGAAAATACAACGATACTCCAGTTGATGTAATCGGTTCAGGACAGTTTATGGAACCTTCCTTCAACTGTTCGAATATGCAGAGCCTTACGACTTGGCGCGCATTAGTTAATGCTGCGAAAAATGCCTATTCCATGGCAAAACTCACACCCAAAGATATGGATCTAGCTGAAACCCACGATTGCTTTACCATCGCTGAGCTCATCGAATATGAAGATCTTGGGCTATGCAAAAAGGGTGAAGGCCCGAAACTCGTTGATAGTGGGGATACGGAAATAGGAGGTCGAATTCCAGTCAATCCATCTGGAGGTCTCAAATCAAAAGGACATCCAGTTGGTGCTACAGGAGTTGCCCAAATTGTCGAAGTAACTGAACAACTTCGTGGTGAAGGCGGCCCTCGTCAAGTCGATGGTGCAACAATAGGGATCACCCAGAACCTAAGCGGCTTTGCGACACATCACGTGGTTCATATTCTTCGGAGGCAGAACTAAGATGACCGAACAACCCATGGATATACCCTACACTCTTGTCTATCCTCAAACTCAAATCAAGCAATTCTGGGATAACCTTGCTCAAAACAAATTCACCACAACCAAATGTCCTAGGTGCGGTGTCTTATGGCCACCCAAATCAACTTGTCCCCAATGTGGAGCAAAGGCTGCTGAGTGGATTGAACTGAAAGGAACTGGTGAAATCTACGCAAAAACCCTTGTTGGAGCTGCACCTCCCGCATACAAGAAATTGTTACCTTACATCCTTGCTGTTGGGAAACTCGAAGAAGGGATACTAGTCGTTGCTCGGGTAGAAAATTCGAAATTTGAAGACCTCAAAATTGGAACACCAATTAATATTAGGATAAAGAAATCATTTGGTCTTGATTCCTACGTGTTCGTACCTGCCTAACTCACATTAACTTTCAGATTTGTAGACACTTTGAAGTCAAAATATAAACTAACTATTTTCATAGTGTTTTTTATGCCTATTGAAAATTGTCGTATCAAGTAGAAACTTCAAATAAGAGAATTCGGTATTAACCCAACTACTTTGGTGGTTATGTTGGCAAAACCCAAATACAAAGAAATTCTTTACGAGAAGAAAGACTGGGTCGCCACCCTTACAATCAATCGCCCGGACAAATTCAATGCATATACACTTTTGACACTCAACGAAATGTGTGATGCCCTTCATACTGCATCATGGGATGATGAAGTAGGTGTCATTGTTGTCACCGGTGCAGGCAATAAAGCATTTTGCACCGGAGGTGACGTAAAAGAATATGCAACAAAGTATACAAAGAAACCCAGAGATTTCTGGAAATGGTGCGAGATTTTTGAACGCGCTCTACATCTATTACGGCATTGTGGAAAACCGGTAATAGCCAGGCTAAATGGCATTGTTGCTGGTGGTGGCAATGAACTTCAAATGGCATGCGACCTAGCAATCGCTGCAGACCATGTCGAAATATTACAGGTTGGAACTCGTGTCGGGAGTGTCGCTGCAGGGGGCGCAACTCAGTGGTTACCAATCATTATTGGCGATCGACGAGCCCGAGAAATGCTGTTTACATGCGATCGAATCAGTGCTGAAAAAGCCAAGGATTGGGGGCTGGTAAACGAAGTTGTTCCCTATGACAAGCTAGATGAAACCATAGCTGAGTGGTCAAAGAAAATTCTTGAAAAATTCCCTGAATGTCTTCGTTTTACCAAGGCTCAAACTAATTTCTGGAAAGACTTTGTTTGGTCTCTCACCTGGCCAAGTGTTCGAGACTGGCTCAGTGTACACTTCAGTTCCCAAGAACCCCATGAAGGTATGTGGGCGTTCGTTGAGAAACGACCTCCAGCATATATGCGACTCCGACAAGAAGCTGCGGATGGTAAATCACCTGAATTCAAATGGGGACCTTGGGAAAAGACATGCCCCAGTTGTGGAACGCAATACCTACCAAGCGAGTTTACACATTGTGGAAAATGTGGTGAAAAGCTCGACAAATAACCCAGATTCACTTCTCAAATAACCCCTAATTCCACCTCAATGCGAGGTTTTGAGTCAATGGTGGGTTCAAGATAGGATTAGAGTTTATTTGTTCCAATCGTAGAATCCTTGCTTTGTCTTCCTACCTAGTTTGCCTTCTTTAACCATCTTTCCAAGTAATGGCGCTGCTGCGTATTTTTGTTCATCCATCTCTTTTTGGAATACTTTTGTGATGGAAAGGGTGGTATCTAGTCCTACATAATCCAAGAGCGTGATTGGTCCCATTGGCCAGTTCAACCCCAACTTAATGGCTTTATCAATATCTTCTGGCTCAGCAACATCCTCTTGGAGTAACCAGATGGCTTCGTTGAGTGCAGGAACTAGTATCCGATTGACAATAAAACCTGGTGAATCCTTTTTGCAAAGCACGGTTTCCTTACCCATTTTCTGTGATACTTGTTTAACCACTGATACTGTGTTATCTGATGTTTTATCTCCCCGAATAATTTCAACCAGTTTCATTATTTGTACGGGGTTAAAAAAGTGCATACCAACGACCTTATCAGGGCGTTTTGTTGCCGTGGCTATGCGGCTAATACTGATAGAGGAAGTGTTCGATGAGAGTATTGCATGCGGTGGTGCAAGTTGATCTATTTCAGCAAAGATCTTCTTTTTTAGCTCTAGATTTTCGGGAACTGCCTCGATAACGAAATCGGTGTCACTCATTGCTTCTTTCATATCAAGAGTAGGATGAATTCGTTGGAGTGTTGCATCGGCATCGGTTTGAGCGAGTTTCTCTTTTTCAACAAGTTTTCCAAGGCTCCATTGAATTCGACCCATGCCTGTGTCAATGAATTCTTGTTTGATATCTTTCAAGGACACCTCGTATCCAGCTATCTGAGCTAGGACCTGTGTTATGCCGTGACCCATGAGTCCAGCACCAATGACTGAGACTTTTTTGATTTCCAAAAGCGTCACCTCGCAGTGGTTATGCAAGATGTTGTTAAAAAATCTGTCATTCGCCAAAAATACGAGTTACTACCCAGCGTATTTTTATGAGAAATTAGCTATCTTTGGGAATAGAGAGGATTCATATGCGCCTTGTGATTATCGGAAGCGGAGCTGCTGGGCTAAGTGCTGTACAAACACTGATAGAACATCAAAATTCCTCTGAAGTTGTGCTAATAACAAAGGATACGCGATTCTACGCGTTGTTCTCTCTTCCCTCTTTCGTCGCTGGAGAAATTGATGAAGAATATCTCGATCGATTTGACCTACAATACTTTGAAGACTCTGGAATCACAATGAAACTGGACACAAATGTCACAGCGGTGAATCCTCAGACCAACTCGGTTCTCCTCGAAACCGGGGAAGAACTTCCTTATGATCGGCTCCTCATTGCTACTGGTGCATCTGCAATCAAACCTCCAATAGAAGGGCTTGATAAAGATGGTGTCGTAACTCTGGTAAATCTACGAGATAGCAAAGACATCCTAGCGAGAGCGAAACGCAAAGTAAAACATGCAGTTGTTATTGGCGGGGGATTTGTTGGTATCGAAAGTGCTACAGCGCTCCATCGCCTTGGTGTCCAAGTGACAATCATTGAAAGAGAAAGTCATCTTCTCCCTCGAATGCTAGATGAAGATACAGCCAAAATCGTGAACCAACTACTGCAGGAACATGATGTAGAAGTTCATNNGTTCATACTTCAACTAGTGTAAGCCAAATTCTTGGTAGTAATAACATCCAAGGAGTACGAATTGATGGAAAACAACTTGAATGCGATTTGGTCATCGTGGCTGTGGGTGTTCGTCCAAACCTTGACATCATCAAAGGAACTCAAATCACAACCAATGAAGGAATTCTAGTCAACGAATACATGCAAACCAATGTGAAAAACATTTATGCTGCCGGAGACGTTGCGGAAGCATTAGAACGTGCTACGAACGAATTAAGAGTCAATGCAATATGGCCCAATGCTATTGCCCAGGGTCGTGTCGCAGCACAAAATATGGTTGGTCAACAGGTTTCCTATCAGGGATCTGATGCCCTCAACCTGATTAACATCTTCGAGACACCTGTGGTTAGTATCGGTCAGACTTCAAAAGAGATAGGGGCTTGTGAAGTGTCCCAGGTCCACCGAAAAAAGGTTTACAGGAAACTTCTTCTTTGTGATGGTAAGGTCATGGGGTACCAAGCAATTGGAGATCTTCGAAACGCCGGATTTATTCTGCAAGCTCATCGAACAGGCGCTAATATAAAAGGAGTCCTCAACTCTTTGAAAAAAGATAATATCATCGGCCAGCATTATTGGCGCATTGAAAAAAAGTGAATTTACTCAATGTGGTTCTTTAGCTTATTCACTGATTTCGATCTTATTTCCGATATCTCAGAGTCAAGTCCTAAGTTGATTTGCTATTTTTTTTCCGAAATCTATGCATTTTGGGAACTCTCCATCTGTGACTGGTCCCTTCATTCCATCAACTCTTACTGACAGACCAGAAGCTATTAGCTTCAATCTGGGAACCTTTTCGTTTATTCTC
>JABAOF010004579.1_pt2 | contig 45026 bp, 45 predicted proteins | sample 7062171 | NCBI WGS metagenome assembly JABAOF01 (sample SAMN14538628, study PRJNA623070) | marine sediment metagenome | biome: marine biome [ENVO:00000428]; feature: marine pelagic biome [ENVO:01000023]; material: deep marine sediment [ENVO:00002113] | place: India: Gulf of Khambhat ... | reverse complement strand
CAATCTTACATGTTCAGCCAACTCAGTGACGACGGTATCAAAAACCTTCCTGCCCTTTTCTGCAGAAGCTGTTTTCGACTTCGAATACGCCAGAACTTGTATAATCTAAAGTGTCCAACGGAAGCGTGACACCCTTCCCAAGTACAAACTGTTCATGCACCTCTTCATCAACAGCCTTATCCATATCTACAAGATGCGGATGCAAAGCTAGATTCATCGAGGTCTCCTCAGCTCCAGCATGACCCCTTTCGTCCGGCGCGAAAAGACGCCAAACGCGATCACTGGCAAACAAAGGACTCTAGTCCGTCTAGCCGTCTCTTCTGCAATAGCTTTAGATATTAGATGATCAGTTCCTAGCGGGTTTTGAGGTCCATGCTGCTCGTTGGAACCCACAGGAAGAATCACAAGATCATTCTCAAGAAGATATTTTTTCGCCTCAATCCAACTCATCTCATGAAGCAAAACCTTCACAATCATCTCTCCTCGCTTCACGAAATCGTTTTATTGCCAAGCGTTTGAATATAAGGTTACAGTTCTGGACCGTGAAACACTTGAAAGCTGTGATTCTCGCAGGAGGCTTCGGCACTAGACTAAGACCACTCAGCTGCACTAGGCCAAAAATCCTGTTCCCCATAGTCAACAAGCCTCTTCTACAACGGACCCTAGAAAGCCTAGCCCAACACAGAATCAAAGAAGCAATACTAGCAGTAGATTCTCGGACAGAAAACTTCATCAAACAACATGAAATCCCAAGATGTGGATTGCGCTTGAACTATTCTGTAGATCCCTTGGCAAAACCCCTAGGAACTGGAGGCCCTATAAGAAGAGCAGAAAAACTCCTCAACCATGACTCGTTCTTAGTTCTCAATGGAGACATCATAACTGACATAGATTATCGAGAACTCTTGAAGACGCACGAAGAGAAAGAAGCCATAGCCACCATAGCTCTCCACAAAGTGAAAGACCCCTCAAGATACGGAGTCGCGCAACTCAAAGACAAAGACAGAATCCAAAGATTCATCGAAAAACCTCCTAAAGAGGAAGCCCCAACCAATCTGGCAAACGCAGGCGTCTATATTCTTAGCCCAGAAATCTTCAAGTATATAACTACAGGAAAAAAAGTATCCATAGAAAGACAAATCTTTCCTAGACTTGCGAATCAAGGGAAACTCTACGGACACATCTTCGACGGTCTGTGGATGGATATGGGAAAGCTTGAAGATTATCTGAAGATAAACAGGATTCTGCTGGATTCCCTTACTAATGATAGAGAGCACAAGATTGGAGGTGAAGTTGAGGTCAAGAGGCCTGTGGCTTTCGATAAAGGATCTTCTGTCAAGGAACGATCAATCATCGGACCTTACACTGTCCTAGGCAGAAACGTCTCGGTTGGAGAGCGAGTTTGCATACAGCACACCGTGGTTTTCCCTGGAGCCCAGATATCTGATTGTTCCTTTGTTAACCAGGCTTTAATTGGTGAGAATGTGGTCCTTGGAAGAAAGGTCAGGATAGGGCAGCGATGCGTGCTCGGCGATTATGTGAGAGTAAAGGATCACGTATCGCTTGCAGAAGGGGTCTCTGTATGTCCCGGTAAGGAAGTTTCTGAAAGTGTATTAACCCCTAAGTATATCATGTGATAGGATAGGAAATGCGATAGCATGTCGGGTTCAAGACGTCTATTTGGCACAAACGGAATACGCGGTATAGTGAATAAAGAGCTGAGCGTAGAGATAGCAGTGAAAATCGGCGGTGCAATAGGAACATTTTTTCAGCAGGGCGATATTGTTGTGGGACATGATGCTCGGACCAGTGGCCCAATGCTAGCGAAGGCTGTTATGGCTGGTTTGAACGCAACCGGTTGCAACGTCCTCTTTGCGGGAATGGTACCGACTCCAGCACTGCAATACGCAGTAAAGAATTCCAAGGCGGACGGTTCGGTTATAGTGACAGCATCGCACAATCCACCCCAGTACAATGGAATCAAAGTCGTGTGGAATGATGGAATAGAACTCTCACGAGAACAAGAAATCGAGATTGAAGATATATTTTTCGACGAGAAAACAAAATATTCGAAATGGAATGATCTAGGCACGATACGCCAGCTCCATGGAATAATCAATGACTATCTAGAGGCGATAAAGCAGCATGTAGACTGTGACAGAATAGTCAGTAAGGGATATCATGTAGTCGTTGATGCTGCAAACAGTGTAGGTAGCCTTGCCGCACCGATTCTGCTTCGAGATCTAGGATGCAGGACAACAACAATAAACGCGAATATCGACGGAACCTTTCCAGGAAGAATACCTGAGCCTCGCCCAGAAAATCTTGGAGACTTGGCCTCAACGGTGAAAGCATTAGGCGCGGATCTAGGTGTTGCCTACGACGGTGATGCCGACCGTGCAATTTTCGTCGATGAAAGTGGAGAGATTCACTGGGGAGACAAAACCTTCGCCTTGGTTGAGAAACACTTCTTGGAATCCAATCCTGGTGAAAAAATCGTTACGCCCGTGAGTTCATCAACCTTAGTCAGAGACGTAGCTGAAGCATATAACGGCGAAATTGTGTGGACCAAAGTTGGAAGCATAATTGTTTCGCACAAAATGAAAGAAACGAAGGCGAGACTGGGCGGGGAAGAGAACGGTGGAATCTTCTATGGTCCTCATCAATCAGTCAGAGACGGAGCGATGGCCACAGCACTAATACTTGACATTATGGCCAAGGCTAGTCAGAAGCTTTCCAGCATGCTTGGAGAAATGCCACGATATTTCCTCAGGAAAAGCAAAGTTCACTGCCCACATGAGCTAAAGGAGAAGGCTATGGAGAAGCTTATTGAACAGGTAAAAATATTGAATACAACCACAATTGATGGAGTCAAGATTTGGTTCGAGGACAAAAGCTCCATCTTAGTGCGGCCTAGTGGAACAGAACCCATCTACAGACTCTATGCCGAAGCAAAGAAGGAGAAAAGAGCTTCACAGCTTGTCGAGAAGTACAGTTCACAACTCGAAAAAATAATTGGAAACATGAGGAAATAAGACACTTCTTTCAAACTGAGGAGAATCTTAATGTCTCCAACAATACTAGATGTGAAGAAAGGAGACCTTGCAAACTCCAGGCAGAGAAGTGAGTACACTATCTGCATCACAGGTTGCCGTCGAAACGGAGTTCTCCATGCGTGCCTGTTCGCAAAAGCAGGGTTCAACATCATATGTGCTGACACAGATCGGGCGACAGTAGACCGCATTGGTACAGGAAAAACGCCATTCTTAAAGCAGGAAATCAGCCCTATACTGAGAAAGCATGTCAGAACCGGCAACTTAGAAGCAACCTGCGACCTGAAGGCTGCTGTTTCCAAGAGTGACATAATAGTTTTGATAGTCCAGCCGTCAATACGCAAGAAGCGAAGGATCAGCCGCTTCGAGATGGAAAGAACATGCAAGAAGGTCGGATCAGGTCTACAGCGAGGCAGTCTAATAATCGTAATGAGCCTAGTCAAGCCCGCAACTACAGAACGCTTTGTAAGAGATATCCTAGAGAACACCTCTGGACTCAAAGCTGGAACCAGTTTTGGACTGGTCTACGTCTCACCTCCAATTTCAACTCCAAAGTCCCTAGAAGAACTAGCGAACTGCAAGCGAATTGTAGGTGCAACGGAAAAGAACAGCTTAGAAGTTGCCACAATAGTCATGGAAACAATCATGAAAACCAGTCTGAAAACAACGGATAGTCTGAAAGCTGCTGAGACAGCAACGCTCTTGAAGTCTGTACAGTACTCCACAAACGTTGCTTTGGCTAACGAACTTGCCCGTTTCTGCGAAGAGGCAAACATGGATTACTACATGATTCAGAGATTAACAGAATCAAACCCGACTGACAACTTCTTTGCTCCATATCTCTCCCGCCAAGATCAATACAGGCAACCGCTTCATTTAATGAACGAGGGAGCTGAAGACCTCAACATCAAACTCCAGATTCCAGCTATAGCCAAAGAGATAAACGAGGGAGCCCTGAAACACGCGGTAGATTTGGTTCGACAATCATTAAGAAGCTGTGGAAAGAGTCTAACGAGAGCAAGAGTTACTATATTCGGGATTTCACAGACACGGAATAGAAAGGATATCCCCAGTACGTCCGCCACAAGACTGGCGAAGACTCTGGAAAAAAAGGGCTGCAGAATCAGCTTTTATGATCCCTATATATCAGGCAGAGAGAGCATTGACTCCCCTTACCCCTTTAAGAAGAGGCTAAAAGACGCTGTGGCAGGCGTAGACTGCATAGTGATACTTACTGGTCACCGAAGGTTCAAACGGCTAAGCCTCAAGAGATTGAGAATGATGGCTCGAATGCCTGCTGCAATAGTAGACCTCGAGGGCGTCATTGACCCAGAAAAGGTTGAAAGGGAAGGGTGCATATATCGAGGCCTAGGGAGAGGGGTCTGGACAAAATGACGAAACTGGGCGTCGCGATCATCGGGACCGGGTTCTGGGGAAAAAACCATGCCAGAGTATACAAAGAACTGGAGGAAACAAACCTTCTAGCTGTCTGCGACATAGATGCTGAAAGAGCAAAAAACGTTGCCAAGCAGTTCGGCGCAAAACCCTACACAGACACAGGAAGAATGTTGAAGAGAAAAGATATTCAAGCAGTGAGTATTTGCACATGGTCTACTAGTCTTTCAAAGGAAGCATGGAAGGTTCTAACAAAAGGAAAACACGCCTTGGTCGAAAAGCCAATGGCGACAAATGTGAAACAAGCCGAAAAACTGGTCAAAACAGCGGAAAAGGAAGAACTACATCTTTCAGTAGGTTTTTTGATGCGGTTCATTCCTGGAATTCAACGTATCAGAAGAGCAATTGAAACCAAAGCAATCGGAGACTTAGTGTGTGCCACTGCGAAAAGGGTTTCGCAGTGGCCTGAAAGAATAGGCGACGTCGGAGTCGTTAAGGACTTGGCTATCCATGACATAGACATAACAAGACATCTCTTCGGAGAAGAACCTATCGCAGTCTACGCCAAGACTGGCAAAATGAGACATAAGAAGTTCGAAGACTACGCTCAGATCATGCTCACATTTGAAGGCAACAGAAACGCTTTCATCGAATCCAATTGGCTAACGCCTTACAAGACGCGAATATTGATAGTCACCGGAAGCCACGCCATTATGCAACTCGACTATATTACACAGGATTTGATAATGGAAGACGCCAAAGAAACATTGCAGCCCCGCATCGAGTGGAAAGAGCCTCTTAAACTAGAGCTCCAACACTTTGCCAACTGTGTTCTAGAGAGAGAAGAACCGAAAATTACGGGAGCAGACGGGTTGAGAGCACTCAAGATCGCGCAGGCGGCATTGAGATCTTCAGCAACGGGCAAAGTGATAAAGCTGAAAGACTAAGGTTTCTCCCTTCTCTTCTTGAGGCTGAAAGGTCTACCTTCATAGAGAATCTTCTCAGAAATTTTCTCCTTCCATTTTTTCAGGAATGGCAAGTCCTCAGTCTCTTTCCGCAGCTCATCGGGAAGCATCTCTGGAATCTCATCTCGTATCGGATACCATCTTAAACATTTCTCACAGATTATCAGACCTTCTGAGATCTCCTCTTCTTCCTTGAAAATGAGCAGTTGAAGTGGATGATGTTTATCTATGGGGCAAGCCAATATCTCCATCAACTTCTTTTTCATATCGGTCCCACACTATTCTTATATCCAAACCTTAAAACATTTACACATCGATGTCCAAAACCACTTGGTACCAGTTTGGACCAGTGGTTCGAACTACACGGCCAAAGCTTACTGAGAAGTTGGCATCCAAATCTTCAAATCTTCTAGCCACCCTCAGCTCTGCCTTCTCAACAGGATTCTCGCTTTTCTCTGCGTGAACGAAATCGTAATAATGAATCCATCCCCCATCATTCTTAAGAGCCCCCAAGGCATAAGGCAGATATTCCAAAGCTTTCTTTGGCAAGGGCATTAGAACCCTATCGGCAACATGACGCAATTTTTTTTCAACGATTACTTTAGCGTCTCCTTTCATAGGAACAACCTTTCCAACTAGTCTGTTTCGCCTGACGTTTTCTCGCATGAAATCATATGCAGTCGGGTTGACATCTATTGAATATACCTTTCTAGGCTTGGAGCGACTCGCAGCGATTATTGAGAAGCAACCCACACCAGCAAACATGTTCACAAGGACCTCACCGCAGCCAACCTGCTCTGCTATTCGCATTCGTTCGTATAAAAGCCGTGGTGAAAAATAGCATCTGGCGATGTCAACAGAAAAGAGACATTCGGATTCTTTATGTATTGTCGTGGTTCTATCTTCGCCGGCAACAAACGTGAGAACCCTGACACGATGTTCTCCACGAACAGGGCTTCTCTGGGCTAACACCGTCTTGACATTCTTGTGCTCGCCCATGATCGCCTCTGCGATGATATGGATGTTTCTCTTTGATTTCTCAGATATTCGTATAATTGAAATGTCGCCGATTATATCATAGGAATTGGAGATGTGGGCCACGTCCTCGGCTCTCAGGGTCCTCGAAAGAATACTTCTCAGACGTTTCTTCAAGACTTCTCCAGCCTCACGGCAACAGCCTGTCTAAAAAACCTTTTTAAAAGGCGAAGGATACTCGTCTGCAAAGGAGGTTCTGTTTATGGAGAAAGAGGAGAGCCCGGGTATTGTATATGAATGCATAAGATGCGGGGCAAAGGTGCCTACGCGAGAGCTAGAACTGCGCGGTGGAGAGATGAAGTGCATTGTCTGCGGATATAGAGTATTAAAGAAGATCAGACCCCCTGTCGTAAAACGTATCTCCGCTGAATAGGACCGGGCAACAAGCAGCAAACCGGATGACAGCATCGCAAGCGCTGCGATGCTATGAAGCAATATAATCTTCTTTTCAGAAGACTTCTTTCTCACCCACTTTGCGGAGCGCTTTTCCACGAAGCCTTATTGGTGGACCTGTAACCTCTTCAGGCCGCTTTTCAGTCGTTTTTCTCTTCACGGTTTCGCCACATATTCCTCCTGGAAGGAGACGTCGCTTCACACACAGGGCATAGGCACAGTTTGCGACGTCACATATGTCTTCTGTCCATCTACACCACGCATCTTCTTGACGGTGGATGGAGGCTTTTTTTCCACATCTAAAGAATTCACAGGTGGGGTAACAAGTCTTGGTCTGAACCAATATAGACTCAACCTCTGTTCAATATGCTAACAAAACTTTGCTATCAGGGACCCACTCAACAGAAGACTTTCTCACCCAGTAATATAAGTTTTTTTTCCTTGTACTCATTATTTCACATGCATCGTGAAATTCTACGATTTGATCTGTCTTCTCCTGAAGACTTCTATCAAAAGAACGATAAATATTGCAGCCATGACGAGTATCACTGTAGCTAGCTGACTCGTCTCAACCAGAAAGCCTAGCACGAGAACGTATCTCTCAATCTTAATATCGATTGTTGTTGACGACTCAACAAGGAATGTTTTTCGAACACAAGGTTGTGTCTGATCTGTCAAGTAGACCGATACTTGCGCGAGTCCGCCTATGAAATCGTCAAACGTGACTGATCCGTCGTTATTGGTTCTGTCTGAAAGAGGCATAAGACCTTCTCGTAATAAGCTCACGTTTGCATTTGAGATCGGTTGACCGAGATAATCGACAACCTTGATATGAACAGTTAAGCCGCAACGCTTGCATATTACAAGTAGGCTCTGGTTCTCAAACAGATCAACAGTGGTCTGATTAACTTCCACTCCGCTTCTGTAGACTTTCACTTTATATCGACCGAAGGTACAGCTGAACGTAACCGATCCATCCACTACGTTTCCCTCGTAGAACAGTCCTCCCATGAACTCTTGCACTCTCACAGCTGCATTGGGAATTGGTTGGTGTTCAGAATCATGCAGATTTACCTGCAGTGTTACTGCTGGACAGATTACTGTAACATTGTAGGATGCAACGGCCTTATCATTTACAATTAGAGCCTCTATTGTTGTCGTGTTGAATTGCTCGCCATATCGTGATGAGTTTAAAGTGTATGTGACGTTTGGCAATAGGGAATGGGCTATAGCTGTTCCATTGATATTTGTATTTAGAACAAGGTTTTCCGGTGCCAACTCTACCTCGGCTTCTGGGATCAGATAGTCAGATTCATCTTTTACGAGGATATGCAGGTTTGTAAGATTGCAGTAGAGGTCGAACGAAGCCTCCTTAACAATGCTTAGAGCAAGCTCACCCACCTTCACGTCTTTGAAGTCTGCTTCACACGTGTAATTGCCCCTTTCCAACATTAGATTCACTACCCCGTTCGAATTGCTTGTCGCATTCATAATCGATGTTGTATTCTCATAGACTCGAACGATAACATTTGAGACAGGCTCCTTTGCGAGGTTTTTTGTGGTCACATTGACGGAGTATCCTGGTATTGAAAAGTTCTGGAAGTCAGGAGGATCTTTCTTTGTTGCATCTATCGATATGGAAGTGATGTTTAAAGCATAGATTCCCATGGAAGCATTTTTCGGTATGACCCATCCTGAATAGTCAATCACACCTTTATCCGCTGTCACATTTTCCGTGTGGATCATCTCATCTTCGAAACTCACAGTGATCGTAACGTTTTCGTTGTTTCTGTAACCTGTTGCTCTAACATTCACAAGATCTGATCTATGGTATTCAAGAGAATCGGTTAATCCTACAAGGAAAGTCTGGTTTGCAAGTGTACCATTCAGAAGAACACTGTATTCTCCGGTGTAGTTTGTGTTGGCACCATTTGGAAAATCATCCGGAAAAACAGTGCTTTTGCTGCCGTTCCCATGATCTGATATAGTGAGGTTAAGCACTTTCGTGTATGATTCGTTTCTAGGGGTCCTGACCGTCACATTGGCGTCCATAGTAATTGTTTGTTCGCCACCAGCAACATAGAGGAAAATAGTCACGTTGTCTCCTTCTTGCAGTTGTTTTGGCANNTCTCCTGTGTCTTTATCAATAAGCGTTACATTATGATTGCCTGCAAAGGTGTCTGGAACCTCGAATGTCGCATTAATTTCATATCCGACAGCAATTCCGCTGGTGAGATTGGCTTCGTCGAACTGCAACACGTATGCCCCGTTTTCAGTACTTATATTTCCCGTCAGCTCAACGACTGATCCAACAAATCCAGAGGTTGGCGTTATAGAAAGTATCTCAGTCTGAGCCGTTGCTAACTTCAGGAATGAAAGAGTCACCATGGTCGCTGTAAGAATGAGTACAATCGTCATAACGGACTTGATTTTCGAACGTTGTAGTCCAGTCAAAGTCAAGTCTTCCCTCGATACTTCCATTCAAGTTGTGAACACTTCTAATACTGGGAGCATTTTAAACTTTACCATCTGAGAAACAACATATATTCTGGACCATGTGCGCATGAACTCAGCTCTATCTAAGGATAGTCACTTTTAACTATGACGCCTAGAAAAGTATAGGTCTTCAGCAGGAGTGTAGTCAATGTGGCCAAAGATATCCTGAGTCTAGTTCAGAAGCATCAGAAGTGGCGAGGAAACAAGTGTCTGAATCTCATCCCTTCTGAAAATGTAATGAGCCCCGCGGTTAGAGGACTCCTTTCCTCGGACTTGGGGCATCGCTATACAGCCAAGGACAGATTCTACATGGGCACGAGATTCGTCGATCAGATTGAACAATACGGCGAAGAGATTGCCGAAGAACTGTTCAGAGCTGAGACTGCAGATCTGCGTCCCCTCTCTGGACATATCGCTGACTTCATCTTCCTAGCCAACTTCACAAAACCGGGAGACGTAGTCATGTGCATCTCTCCTGAAGATGGAGGATATCCAGGAATATGGCGAAACGGCTTGCCCCAGTTCCTCGGATTGAAAACTGTTGCCTTCCCTTTTTCCAAGGATAGCATGAACATAAAGATTGAAGAAGCCATCGGAGCAATCAGACAGATTAGGCCTAAGGTCATCGTCTTCGGAGCCAGCCTGATAACTTTTCCTCATCCTGTGAAGGAATTGGCGATATCTGCACAGGAAAACGGTGCAATTATGGGCTTTGATGGATCACATGTGTTGGGACTCATCGCTGGAGGACAGTTTCAAGATCCTTTAAGAGAAGGAGCAGCAGCCCTATTTGGTTCAACACACAAGACCCTTTTCGGACCCCAAGGAGGAATAATTTTGGCGGACAAAGAGTATGGAGAACCCTTGAAAGAGAAGATCTTTCCAGCTTTTGTTGACAATGCCCACTGGAACCGCATAGCCGCCCTATCTTTGGCTCTGACTGAAATGAAAGAATTCGGATACGAATACACTACACAAGTATTGAAGAACGCTAAGTCCTTAGCCAGAGCACTGCATGACTATGGATTTCCTGTTATCTGCGCTCATCTAGAATTCACGAAATCACATCAAACCATCTTGGATTATGGAGGATTTGGAGAAGGCAGAGTCATAGCTGAGAAACTTCAGAAAGCAGATATCATTGTGGACTGCGGTGTGAGAATGGGCACATGCGAGGTCACAAGATTTGGAATGAAAGAAGGAGAAATGATGAAAATAGCTGAGCTAATTGAAAGAACAGTCATCGCTAAGGAACAGCCGAAAAGCGTCAAAAAGGAAGTTGCCAAACTCCGCGCAGACTTTCCCAAGATAAAGTATTGTTTCGACAGCTGATATCCTTTTCGTCTTGATCCATCTAGTTCACAAGGCCTTATCACTGACTCATGTTTCGTTCAGTTTCTATTCAGGCTCAACAGACTACCAGTCAGAAGAAGCTTAAAGCCAAAACATCCACTCGTTAGAGTTTCCTATCAACTAAATACTACTGTGACGATGCTGTTTTTATTAGTGTTCATCATGCTAAATCTCACAGGAAAATACATGTCTAGGAAAGGGAAGCCTTGGACGGAAATGTGCCACCCTCACTTATTGAGGCTTTGAAGAAACAGAGATATCATCTTGTAGGCAAACACTCAGCTGTCAAGAGATGCAGATGGTTTTACGAGAGCTTAATCCACGATAGGGCCTGCTATAAACAGAAATTCTTTGGGATAAAGTCTCATCAATGCATCCAGATGACCCCATCTCTTTTCTACTGCACACAGCAATGCCATTTCTGTTGGAGGACCCAAAGCGGCGACTTACAGGTTACATGGAACGAATTAGAGTTGCCAAACTGGGATGATACGGAAGAGATTGCAGAAGGAAGCATCAGGGCATATCAGAAAATACTAAGTGGATACAGAGGAAACCCGAAGACAGACCCTCAGAAATTTCAAGAAGCTTTGGACCCAAGACATATAGCCATAAGCCTAGCGGGAGAACCTACACTATATGAACCCTTAGGAGAATTAATCCGAGCCTTTCATATGAAGCAATTTACAACGTTCTTAGTGTCAAATGGAACCCTACCTTCAGCCTTATCCAGCTTGAGCGAAGAACCTACACAGCTATATATCTCAGTTTGTGCGCCCGATGAGAAAACTCATAGGAAGACCTGTCGTCCTCAGATCCCGAAAGCTTGGGAAAGACTTATGGAAACACTGGAAATCTTGCCGAGCTTCAAATGCCCGACGGTTATGCGAATAACGTCTGTGCGCAACTTAAACATGGGCAATGTGGAAGGTTATGCAAAACTTGTCGATCGGGCTAATCCAACCTATGTTGAGCCTAAGGCTTATATGCATGTCGGGTCTTCGAGGCTGCGTCTAGGTTATAGGAACATGCCAACTCACAAGGAAATACACCAATTCGCAGCGAAACTTGCGGAAACGGCTGGTTACACCATAATTGATGAATCAAGGAAGAGCAGAGTCGTGCTGCTCAGCAGACTCCGGAAAGCCATCAGATTCAGTGATGGATAATCTATCTCAAGCAGCTCCATGTTGAAACCGGATTCGAACCGCAACTGACACGTTTGTTGTGATAGCAAGAAAGGTTAAATAGTATTTTGGATAAAATCTTAGCCGAGGTTTTAAACCTTAGATTGAGCTAGGTGTTGCCTAGATGGTCAGTGCAGGAAGAGGACGTCTATTCAGGAGAAAAGACGGTAAGTACTTGATATATCTGCCGAAGGATCTCGCTGAGGACAGTATGTTTCCGTTTAAAGGCTTAGACTCAATATTCGTCAAGGTGAGCTTTAAACCAGGCGGAACCACACAGCTTCTAGTGGAGAAGTGGATACCACCAGCAGAAGAAAGTGACTAAAACCAAGAGAGGGAAGCCGTCGATTTTTAGGTAACGACCTAGTTGCCGACAGGACGCTTTTACAAACGGAAGAAACTGGGCATTCTGACTTCCACTTGTTAAACAATACAATAAAATACCCACACGTCCAATCTAGTGTGATGGAATGTAAAGTACATGACCTCTTTAGAAAGTCTCCTCAGAAAAATCGAGAGCGCTCTGAAGCAAGAGCAAGAGATACGGGAAACATCTCAAGAAGACATGCGGAAAGTAACAAGCCTCTCTAAGAAAGCCATACTCCTTGTCCATCAAAAAAGAAGANNGCAGAGAAACTGATCCAAGAAGCCAACGAAATCTTGTCAAGGCTCAACGAAGCCGCAGAAGAATACCCGGAGGTTATCTACAGTGGGCTCTTTGATGCAGCCCGTCAAGAGTTTTCTGAAGCCAATATTTTTCTAAGGTCAACCAAAGAATCAAAGTTCATACCGCCAGAAGAAATCAACATACCTCCGGTTCATTATATCCTTGGACTCGCCGATGTTATTGGAGAGTACAGACGACTAGCCCTAGATGCCCTGCGGGAAGGCTCTCCAGAAAAAGGTGAGGAATACCTGCATACAATGGATCAGATATACACAGAACTGATGGCCATGGATCAGACGTATATACTTGTCCGCGGATTGAGAAGGAAATGCGATATAGCGCGAAGAATCATCGAAACGACTCGAGGAGACGTAACACAGGAAGTACGAAGGAGTTCATTGGAAAAGCGTTTGACAGAATTCGAAAAGACTCTTCAAAAGAGTAAGTGAACTCAAAATAATTGATGAGCCGAGAACAATGACCATTGTTTCTCAGATAATCTCTAACTTCTCGTTCAGCAAAGCTCGACAAGCCCAGTTGCAGTTGGCGAAGAGAGTAATCCATGATGATGTGCTACCCAAAAAGATACGTCATATTGCAGGAGTTGATGTAGCCTACTCAAAAGATCTATCTGTCGGTGCCGTGGCAGTCTTGGACTACACGACACTGAAAGCTGTCGAATCACAAATAGCCTTCTGCAAGACGAGGTTTCCCTACGTTCCGACATTTCTCTCCTTCAGAGAGACACCCCCCATAGTCCTGGCAATAAAGAATCTGTGCTTAGAGCCAGACGTCTTCCTTGTTGACGGCCATGGTCGTGCACATCCTCGTAGATGTGGACTCGCAAGCTACCTAGGCATTGTAGTCGGGAAGCCGACTATTGGCGTCGCTAAACGTGGGCTGATTGGTAGGATAGAAGATACGAGAAAACAAGCTGTTAAACTGCTGAAAGACAAGGATGAAATTATCGGAGCGGTGATCACTACAGACAGAGGATCGAGACCAGTTTACGTCAGTACAGGTCATATGGTTTCACTAGAAACTGCGATTAAGATTATCAAGCATTGTTCGGTTGACGACAGAATCCCTAAACCGATTTTAGCAGCACATCGAATAGCAACAGCGGCAAGACGAAAAATCAATGTTGATTATGTGGGTAGCAGGTAGGGGTCGATCGTTATGCCGGATCCACGATTGAAAGAAATCACAAATCAGATCCAAGACAGCGAACTGCGCAGAAAAATCGTCGAATTACTTGAAGATCCGACTGTTGAGATACAAGGCAGAACATATTCTGCTTTACCGATAGATGTTGCTCCTGCAGGGCTGTTCAATCACCATTGCTATCCAGGTGGTTACGTTGAACACGTCGTCTCGACGGTAAACATAGCAACTGCGATGTGCGACTCTGTAGAAGAAGTTTATCATGGAAAAGTCAACCGAGATATCGTCATAGCTGGTGTTTTGCTCCATGATATATTCAAGCTTGTTTCATATGTTGTTAGGGATGATGGAAGCTATGACTCTTCTCCCCTTGCTGATCGCCTAGATCACATATCCATCGCAGTTGCGGAACTCCACAGAAGAAGATTTCCGCTTGCGCTGATCCATGTTGTGTGCGCCCATCACGGAGACTTCAGCCCTGTCAGACCTCGCACCATTGAAGCACTGATCTGCCATTTGGCGGACTATATGGATTCTCAACTTAACGGCAAGATATTGAAGGCAGCCAAATACCTCACTAGGAAGGCTCTACATGAGGAAATTGGCAGGTTGACTTCGGAGGAGGCTTTCGCGATTGTTGCTTCCAAGACGGCTGGAGGCTGGGATGAAGTGATCAAGACTGTCAAGAGAATAAAACAGAAAAGAACAGCACATAAGACTTAATAGTCCATGGCGTTTGGAATCTGAAGATTGGGGTAGCAGATGGAGATCTCATTTGAAGAGTTTCAGAAATTAGATATGCGAGTCGGAAAGATTCTGGAAGCAGATCGGATTCCTGGTTCTCGAAATCTCATAAAGATGATTGTAGACCTTGGTACCGAAAGAAGGCAAGCGGTAGCTGGACTTCTGGCATGGTATAAGCCAGAAGATTTGACGGGGAAGAAGTACGCTTTTCTCCTCAATCTTCAACGAAGGAAATTCATGGGTGTAGAGTCACAATGCATGATTCTAGCTGCAGAAGATGACAAAGGCAATGTCATATGTCTACAACCTGAAAAAGACATCGCAGAAGGAAGCAGGATTCATTGAGCAAAGGCTCTAGTTTCCAAAGGGTGAACTCTCTGAACAGTGTATTTGCTTACCATGTGGCATGCAAGAAATTTTCGAATAAACTCTTTATTCACTCTTCTATCAAGTTGACTCACGGTTTTTTCAGCTCAACAATTTGACTACAGCAGCAGCATCTTTCTTGCCTCCCGCCAGATATTCCAACATCGCTGGATCCAAGTTGAACCATTTTGCGAGTCCAGCTGCCATACGAGGGTCGTTCTCAAAGATTATCCTGAGATACGGAATCACCTCTTTTGATGCTCTGACGGCTGAAATGTGACACTTGCGCTTCACTTTGTTCCCAATCTTCAGTTTCATTGCACGTTCGGCCTTGGACATTGATAACATTTTTATCCTGTCAGGAAACTTGAACGGTATCCAGCCATGAGTCTTCGAGTTCTGCCTCGCCATAGCTACTCCTGCTGTCATATAGTCGATTACGTAACGTAAAAGGCTCCAATCTTGGCTACTGCGAATTCTACCGCGATAGAGATCAGCAAGAGAGAGGGCATCCATGGCTTTCGCCAAGTCGTGAGCATCTGTGAGGTGCGAAGGCACATTTTCATAGATCCACTCAAAAAGCATGTCAATGTCAACATCAGCCATGTCTACGGCCCGCTTAGCACCTATGCATGTTTTTCCATACAGTATCATCCTCAATACGTTGAAGATTTTTTCCTGCCTATCACGATGACTAAGCCAGGAAACATCGTCATATACAAGATTTTTCTTGCCTTGGGCCAAAGCTTGGAGATCGTTTACCGCGGAACGAACGTCGCCTTCTGAGTGTTGCGCTATGAATCTTAAGGCGTCGTCATCAGTCTGGACATTTTCGTGCAAACCTATCTTTCTCAGGTGCTTCATGACACTGCTTGCATGAGGCTTTCTAAATTCTATGAGAAGGCAGTATCTACGTAGAGTTGAAAAGCGTGGATCATATGCATTGTTGGCTATCAGAACCACTGGACACTGGGCTGTTTTCGCGATTTCCGTTATGGCCTTTACTCCCCCTCTGTCCGCAGTGCCGGTTAGTCCACCCAGTTCATCTAGCAGGACGATTCTTCCTCTGCCATGCAATGACGAGTACTGAGACGCTAGTCCAGCGAAATGTTTCACGGCTTTCTCTGTACGATAGTCGCTGGCATTCTTTTCTACAAGCTCCATACCCAAGTCCTGGGAGAGGGCTTCAACTGTAACTGTCTTTCCAACACCTGGAGGTCCATAGAGAAAAGCAACTCTCTTTTTAGGAGTCATCTTCTCCCAAGATCTCACCCACGAAATGAGTTTTTCAATGGACTTGTTGTTCCCTACAACTTCTTTCAGAGATCTTGGTTTGTACTTCACAACCCATGCGGTGGCCACGTTTGGCACCTACGTGGTCTTCGCCAGATTGGAGCCCGCTTCGACGAGTCTGGCCAACAATGCGCTGAGCTGAACCTCTTCATCAGAACCTTCAACCAATCTGTAATCTATTTCGCCTATTATGTCAGCGAGTCTCATCTTCCAAGGCTCAGGTGTGCTTGATCGGAAGATTTCTGTATGGACTTGACGGATAATGTCGCTTCCTGCGACACCATATTTCTGTATCATCTCGCGGAGCTGTTTTCTAGCGTCCATGAACCTGCCATTCAGGGCTGTCTCAATCATCCTCCTAACGTCTATGGGATTGGCTCTTCCAGCAATAGAATAGACAACCTTCGCATCGATAGGCTTGTTCAAAGACGCTGCTGCCTGTAGGTTGTTGACCGCTCCCCTCAGGTCTCCAGCGCACACCTCGAAGATTGCATCTAGACCTTCATCAAGAAGATCAAGCTTTTCCTTTTCAGCTATCATTTTCAGATATCGATCTTGGTCCACCCTTGGAAGATATGTGAAACGAAATGGGGCGCATCTGGATTGTATTGGTTCTATTATCTTTCCGCTATAATTCGCGATCAAAATGAATCTACACGTTTCCGTGTAACGCTCCATCGTCCGCCTTAGCGCTTGCTGGGCATCAGAGGTCATGTTATCAGCTTCATCCAGAACCAGAATCTTGAAAGGTATCTCGCCAATTGAACGAATCCTGGCGAATGTTTTCACAGTGTCCCTAACCACATTGATACCCCGCGAATCACTTGCGTTCAATTCCATTATGCGGTCCCTATAAGTGCTACCGTAAAGATCTCTAGCCAAACAAAGGGCTGAAGTCGTTTTTCCTGTCCCAGGCGGACCAGCGAAAATACAGTGGGGCACATTCTTTGATCTAGCAAAACTCTTTAACCGTTCCACGATTCCCTTTTGATCAACGATCGCATCCAGCGTTTTGGGCCTATATTTTTCAGCCCACATCTCAAAACTCAGAGACATAACCTTCCCTTAGCAATAAGGGAACAAGAATGTTAATAAATCCTATTTAAATCTGCAGGAAAAACAAAATAAATCGACGCCAAACCTCAAGTTCTCCGATTTGACAAACCCTCACCATCCCACCAAGCATTCTAGGATTGTGTCTCGGAAATTCGACATCTGGTCTCATCTTGCTGCAAAAAGGGAAGAAGGATATCAGATGCGGCCTAACGCACTCATTGCATCAACGATCTTCTTCACCGCTGTTACATATGCTGCTGTTCGCATGTCTACCTGATGGTCTTCGACATTCTGGTGGACGTCCTTGAAAGCTCGCTTCATTATCTCCTCAAGTCTTCTATCGACCTCTTCGTCGCTCCAATAATATCCCATGCGATTCTGAACCCATTCGAAATAGCTCACTGTCACTCCTCCGGCGTTAGCCAACACATCTGGAATTATCTTGACATCTTTTTCGTGCAGCACTTTATCTGCTTCGGGAGCTGTCGGTCCATTTGCCTCTTCAACAATAAGCTTCGCTTTAACTTCATCGACATTCTTCGCAGTTATTTGATTCTCTAGGGCCGCCGGAATCAGGATGTCGCAGTCCACTGTTATCGGATCTGCAGTACTTATGTTCCTGCTTCCTGGAAAGTTACTCACGCTCCGTGTTTTGATTTTGAACTCTTCAAGCTTGGAAGGATTCATCCCTTCTGAACTGTAAGCACCGCCAGTGGAATCACTTACGGCAACGATCTTGCAGCCCAATTCATAAAGATACTTCGCTATCGGTCGGGCGACATTACCATATCCTTGTATCGAAACTCGTGCTTCTTTCAAGGGAATGTTGAAAGTGTTGACAGCTTCTAAAGTCGCGAAGAATGCTCCTCGACCAGTTGCTGTTCCCCGTCCTCTTGAACCACCAATGCTTAGAGGCTTAGCCGTAATCACTCCAAGATGGGATTTTCCAGTTATCTTGTAGTATTCATCAGCAAACCATCCCATAATCTGGGAATTCGTTCCTACGTCAGGAGCTGGTATGTCTTGGTCTGGCCCAACTACCCTTGCTATTGCTGCTGCGTAGCATCTTGTAAGTCTTTCAAGCTCATATTGAGACATCTCCTTTGGATTGCATGTGATTCCTCCTTTTCCACCACCATAAGGAATGCCAACAACTCCGTTCTTTATACTCATCCAAAACGCCAAGGACTTGACCTCATCCAGACGCACTTCAGGGTGGTAGCGGATACCTCCTTTTGCCGGTCCCCTAGAAGTGTTGTGTTGTACACGATAGCCAGTGAAGACTTTGACCTTCCCATTATCCATTCTGACTGGAAACGAAGCAATAAACGATCTTTCTGGACTGCTCAAAGCATCTACGACAGATGAATGTAAATCTAGTACGGCAGCAGCTTTTTTCAACGGTTTTAGCGCCTCTTCATACAGACTACTCAGTTCTGACATACCTTCACTTCTTTACGTTTGTAAACATATAGAATATCAGAGAAAATTACCCGTCTTTTAAGCGTTACCTTTCCATTCATCAAACCTACACATCAGAATCCTCCACAATCCATTAACGAATCAAGCTTATGTTGGAAACCGAACAAGAGAACAGAAAGAGACGCTTAGGTAAATCAGCCAACGATTTGCCAGAGCAAGACCGCGCAATAACATTCGCAGTCTCCGGTCAGAATCTGGCGCGATTGCCAATCTTCTTCATCCCTTGATCTAAATATTTCAACTACAGTCCTTATATCTACTCGATATCGACTAGTGTTGAAAAGAGAGTGAAGAAAATGCTAAAGACCGTTTCCACGAAGATCGCGGCTATAGATTTCACCTTCAGAAATTCACCTGCGAAGATTATCGCGAACAGGAACAGTGCTGAAATCAAACTTGCCGGATTGACTATTAGTTCGTTTGAAGAAGGAAATGAATACGAAGTTCAATATTGGATAGCTCGCGAGCTGGTCAAGGCCAGGATCGCTCGTTTCCGAGAAGAAGTATTGCTGGACTCATCGAAGCTTTACAAGATCCAGTGGACAGAACGGATACAAACCACCCATCAAATATCCAAGTTACCAGCAAACTTCTATCCTAAACTTCGCCGATACTTAAAGAACCAAAAAGAGGAAGTAACCAAAAAACCACAGAGGGCGCGCGAATACGAGAAAGACTGCAATCTAACACAGGATATCATAAACTCAAGACTGAAGAAGATCATGTCACTTGCCTCTGCTCCTGCCCAGACAAGACAAGCTTTAGAGAATCTTACGGAGGAGGAGGCTTTTCTCTACAAGAGAATCTACACACTTATCAGTGAATGGCGAGCACAGATACTAAAAACTGGAGGAAAAGATTGATGGCTGAAGAACTGGAAATCGTTGACCTTCAGGAGCATATTCAAGAGCTTTTCAAGACTGAGAAGTACCGCCGGAGAATCGCACAGATGGCAGTTGCAGGAGAGAGAACTCTCATAGTAGACTTCGAGGACGTTGTAGTCTTTGACCAAGAACTGGCAAAAGATCTCGTAGAAAACCCTGATGAGTGGCTGAAACCCGCCAAAAACGCCGCCTATGCACAACTTTGCATTGAAGATGCCGAATACGCGGAAAAAGTGGAGACAAGAACAGAGGAAGTAGCCGTAGGAATCGTACGATTGCTAGAAACCGCAAGGTTGCGCAAGCTAGGCTCAGATCATATCGGAAAACTCGTGATGGTGGAAGGCATAGTCGTTCGGGCAACTCCGGTCCGCCCTATGGTCATGCAAGCTGTGTTCAGATGCAAGAGATGCGGAGAGATGACACCGGTGAGTCAAACAGGGCCTTTCTTGAGAGCGCCCTTCCAATGTGCCAATCCTACCTGCAGGACAAAAGGACCGTTTGACTTCATACAGGAAGAATCAACATTCATCGACTCTCAAGAGTTAAGAATACAAGAAAGACCTGAAGACCTTCCGCCTGGACAGCTCCCTCGTACCCTAAACGTCAAAATCGTCGGCAGTGAGATAGTTGACATGGCCAGACCAGGTGATCACATCTCAACTGTAGGTATAGTCCGGGCAGTAGCTCCCACTCTTCCCACTGTCGGAAAGCTCCGCGCATTTATCTTGCACTTAGATGCCAACTCAATACGAGTCCTAGGCAAAGAACCAGAAACGATTCTGCCATCACCAGAAGAAGAGGAGAAGATTCTCAAGCTCTCTAAAGACCCATGGATACATAGGAAGATAATGAATTCAGTCGCCCCATCAATCTACGGATACAGCCGCGTAAAAGAAGCCATAATGTATCTCCTGTTCGGAGGTGTACCTAAAACACTGCCCGACATAACAATTAGAGGCGAACTAAACGTCCTCTTGATAGGAGACCCGGGAACAGCCAAATCTCAGCTTCTTCAATACGTGTCACGAATCGCACCACGGGGACTATATACCTCAGGACGCGGAACAACAGCCGCAGGCCTTACAGCAGCCGTCCTACGAGAGAGAAGAGGAGGAATGACCTTGGAGGCCGGAGCTCTTGTGCTGGCCGACAAAGGAATTGCATGCATCGACGAAATGGACAAGATGCGAAAGGAGGATAGAGTCGCTATCCATGAAGCCATGGAACAACATACAGTCTCAGTCGCCAAAGGCGGCATCGTCGCGACACTTAACGCCAGAACAGCCATACTTGCGGCGGCAAATCCCGCCTTGGGAAGATATGAACCACATCGCACAGTAGCAGAGAACATATCATTGCCGGTCACAATACTCTCTAGATTCGACCTAATCTTCGTCCTAAGAGATGTCCCGGAAAAAGAGACTGATAGCAAAATGTCCGAACATATCCTTGAAATTCACAGAAAGGGACTGAGTCCTGTAGAACCACCCATACCGACTGACCTACTACGGAAATATATAAGCTATGCTAAGGCGATAAAACCCGTACTAACCAAACCTGCTCTCCAACGACTTGGAGATTTTTACCTGGCTATGCGTTCAGCAAGCGAAACAGAGGATTCACCAGTAGCCATAACGGCGCGTCAGCTCGAATCTCTAGTGCGCACATCAGAAGCGAGAGCACGCTCAGCGTTGAGAAGGGAGATCTTGGCAGAAGACGCTGAAGCCGCCATTGCCATAATGAAAAAATCTCTTGAAGAAGTTGGAATAGACGTTACATCATCTCAGATCGATATAGACTTGATAATGACTGGGAAGCCTAAGAGTTTGAGAGATAGACTCCAAACCATACTCTCTACAATAATGGCAATGGAAAGGGAAACTGGACTAGTGGAGAAAGTAGCTCTGTTAAATGAACTTGAAACAACATACAATATTCCACAGGGCGAAGCTGAACGCCTTATAGGACAATTACTCCGTGAAGGAACAATATACTCCCCAAGAGACGGATATATAAAGAAGACATAGCATCGAGTTCTTACGGAAAACACAAAAGATAGCTGCTATTGAGCTGCCTCAACATTAGCTTCTTCAAGGTATTGAGCATTGGAAGTGAATACTGTAAGGCTCACCGTGACCCCGACATCATTCAACCCTATGCTGTCGGGATTCATTAAGTAGATTATGATTGTCCAGCCTGACTTCAGGGTTATGTCATCCGTGGCTTGCTGGAAGCTTCGCAAAGACCCTTGGACGATGATATCAAAGGTTGAGCCAGAAATGTTTGTCGGAGTAACGTCCAGGTCATCTGAAATAGTTACACTGCTGTTTCTCCAATAGTAGGCGTCCCCCCACGCACACTCTTGTCCTCGAACCGCCACCTTGTCAAGAACAACATCCCTTCCCCCAATATTAACTATGACAACTGCTGCTTGCGACCAAGATCCGGTGGTATTGTACCATACGTGCAGCTTGGTCAACTGCAGTGCTTCTTCCTGCACTCGAGTCGTAGTCACATTTATTGCGTAGAGTGTTACCACAGTGGCAAGAAGCACAGAGACTACCAAGATGATCAATGTTGTTACTACGACGCTTAAACCTTCTTCATTCTTCAATAATCGCACGTGACCATCTCCAAATCTGACATCACTAACATTAGGAAAAGAAGAGTAAGACAATTTGTATGTCAGAAGAACTAACGCAATCCAATGATTATTATTCACACGGTTTATCAACACTTAAAACCCGAAAAAACGAGCTGAGTTATATTTCTTGAATAAGCATCGATCTTGACTTAGTCCCGAAGTATATCAGCCAAACGTGAAGGAAGACGCGGTCCGCCGAAGTTGATAGTTGGCGTTCGCTGTACTAGACGGAAATCAGCAAGATCAGGGTTTTCCGGAAACCTTAGGCAAAGGGAGATCTCACTCGTCTTTGCCATTCCGACCAACATTTCGGAGAAAACCAGCTTCCAAAATGCCACGTGCGGAGGGTGGGAGAGACGCAGTTGATACGCCCGTGTGGGGTTTGGTGGGAGGGCATACGGAGTGTTAGCCATAAATCAGAATAGAGTTGGCGAACGTTCTGGAACTGTAAAGTTCGTTCAGATGGTGAACGAAGAGAATACTTTATGATGTGATCTTTCATGATATGTATCTGATTCTCTTATCTTGTTCTCTTCGCATGTCCTCTGTCTGCAAAGCCCTATCCGCCTCGATTTCCTGCAACCTTGCGATCATCTGGTCAGCCTTTTCAATTTCCTCGTCCAAATCGTGTAGGTCAACTTCTAGATCCAGCATTGTCTTCAGGACTTCTAAGACGCTTTTTGATGCCTTCGGATCAGGTAGATAGCCGCGGGTTTCCCCCAAGAGACAAAGAGCATCAATCCTGCTGAAACGAGCCAGACCTAGGATCAGACCAGCCGTACCGACAATGGGACTTCCCATAGAACTCAGCACAGCTTTAGCTTCTAAGGCTTTTCTCAAAAGCTTTTCATCGTTGGCTGACGCAACGACTTTAGGCTTACCGTCAGCTTCCATTCTGTAACCTCCGACAGTCACAATCATCTTCACACTCTTTTGCTTGGCAAAGTTCAATATACAATCAGAAATCTCATATTGCCCCTCGATCGTCTGAGCTTGACTATCACCGGTGAAGAAGACAAGGTCGTCCCGCCCACCTCTTTTCCAAAAATGGAAGGTTCCGCGCAACAGTCTTACGCTCCCTTTCTTGTTAACAAGCACGAAGTATGGAAAATGAGGAGAGTAGAGATGAGCCAATCTCTTTGCTTTCAGCTTCTTAGTCAAGTAGCGAATGCAGATCTTGCCCACCAATCCTAGCCCTGGAAGCCCTTCGATCAAGATTGGATTCTGTAGGTCCACTTGGGTAAGTTCTTTAACGAAAGTCTTTTTCATCACTGTTCTCTCTTTAGGGCCATTCTATATTTGAGATATTTATCATCAGGTGAAAACCTTGCGGGATGAGCTACTCGGAGCCTTCCACCACAATGAGGACATACGTCTTCTTGCAAAGTATATTCTCCACAACTCATGCACCTTCTGAGAAGCCGACCCACTACTTCTCCCTTCTAAAGTGGCCCTGACCACCTGCTTCGACAACGTTTGTAACTATCCTTTCACCGACTTTCTGCAAAACGGCTTCTGCGTCTTTGTAGTTCTCTGCGAGAACTTCAATGCGATATCTGGGCGCCGCAACTACGTAGAAACGAAGCTTGGCTTTGGATCTTTCAGCATCCTTAACATCTGAGAAGGCTTCCTTTATTATCTTGACACCATTTGGACCTGTGCAGCTAAGCTCGACAGTGCCTTTCACTCTAACCATGGGCAAACGTATGCGTTCCTTCGCAATCTCTGCGAGGGATGTTGCAAGATCAACTGGTACGCCTATTTTTGTTAGGACTTCAGTTCCTTCTTTCACAACCTTCTCGAAGGCCTCGTACAAACCATATTCGTTCTCCATGAATGCTCCGGCTTTTTCGTAAACCTCCTCAACAGATAGCCCGGTTCTTTCAGCTACACTTCGCAACAGTGTTTCTGCTTTCCTTTCCTGCTTCCAAGACATGATTTTCTCAATCTTCTCTCTTTTGGTTACCCTCCTGAGGGACAAATCTATGTGCTTCTTCTCCTGGTTGACTCTCAAGACCTTCAATACGAGTTTCTGTCTTTCCCGAACATGATTTCGGATGTTCCTGATCCAAGAAGAAGATATCTCAGAAATATGCAGTAGCCCTGTCTTATCGTACTCGTCAAGTCTCACGTAGGCGCCGTAACCTGTAACATTCTCGACAGTGGTCATAACCAAGTCTCCAATTTCCGGCCATTCTTTCTTTGAATATGCCATTCAGTCCACCGTCAATCAAAAACTGCGACTACTTCACCCTTAATTATAGATTTTCCGCCGGACGGTTCCGCAACAACGGCGCCGCAAACGTTGCAGTAGACTTTGTTTAGAACGTGGCTGAAAACGAGTTGCTCGTTACCGCACTTCAAGCATTTGATTCTGAGGAACCTGCTCTTCGACCTAGGAATAAGTCGCTCCCACTCATCCATGACTATACCTCATCCAATGTCCAATTTGCGTAGCCGGATACCACCTTTGTGCATTGTATGACCGCAGGACTTACACTTCAACTTCAATGTTTGCTTTTTCGTTGTCTTCGCGAATCGCTTCTGAAGAGGATATTTTTGTCCGCCGTACCCCTGCTTCTCCCGTTTGTGCCGGCGTTCTCCTTCAGCCAAGGTTCTTCTTTTTCCAGCTTTATATAAAGCAACTGTGTGAATTTGGTGTCTGCTGCATCTGGGACAGTATGTCCTGATCTCCTTTGGAACATTCAACCCGGTCACGACCAGCTTTGCATAAAGAAAACATGCTCACTCTTATAGGTTTTCACCAGTTAGCAGGACTTCAACACTTTCCGCTAGATTCTGGTTAACCAGGATCTTCGCATTCTCAACTGGCAGAGAAGACACATCCTCGACCTTGAAAGGTCCATGGGCTTTCATATCGCTTCCAATGATTTCTGGAACGGATTCCAGAAAACGCAGGACAATTCTCTTGCGTTTCTGCTCGACATCCAGCTTAGAGGTGTTGCCCCTGAGTGTGCTTTCAATGAATACTTGATATGCTTCTGCAAGCGGTTGAACTCCCTTGTAGATCTTCTTCTCTTCAGAGGTCAAGAAATCAAATCTCACTCTTTTCCCTCTACTCCCTCTTTCAACCAATTTTCGAAATCTGGTCCGAACCAGACCGCGAATCATACGCTTGACGTTTCGCATCTCTTTCTCAAGGAGCCGAGCTCTCAGCGATCGTCTGTCAAGCATTCGACTCTCCTTCTTCAACCTTTTCACATATTTAGCAGTTGTTCTGTAGAATTCAGTCGGAAGCATCTGAAGTTCGGTGTTTTCAAGTTCTCGTCTCCAAGCCTCATAAAGTTGATCGTACATTCTATTCTGTCACCTCTGCCCTACCTTTGCACACAAGCAACACTGCAGCTGCAGTAGGCAACTCAACTCTCTCGTTCGCGTAGGGTCCAAATGTCTCATCACCCATTCTGAACTCTGGGGCATCCGAAACTAGGACTTTCGTCGCACCTGACTTGAATGCTACTGCACTTCTAAAAGGATCGAAATCATCTACCGCTGAAATGGGAAACTCGGTTTTCCTTAGCCCAGTCTTACTGTGCAGAGTGTCAGATAATCTCACCAAGCGATGGATATCTGTTGTGACTACTGTGTCGATCTTGGCAGATTCCAGTCTCGCAACGTGTTCAGCTATCCTTCCCCAAGATTCTACTCCTATCCCTTTGACGGCGCCTAATGTCCCTTGCTCTGACCATTTCTCCACAATGATATCCTTGTTTGCCAGAATTCTCTCAATAATCTTTCGTTTGATCCCGATTTCACTCAGATCGCCCTCACCGGCATTCTTCATGAAATGCCGAAATCCCAGATCCAGACGATTGCCCCAGCCCAACTTTCTGAGCCGCGATTCTCGAGGCGATGATAGTATCCTCAAACTCTTTCCAGCCAGACCATGAAAGGCCAGATCCAGACCTAAACCAGAAACATAATCAACTATTTCTTTACGGCCCATCGAGTCAAGTGCACTTGTCACCTCACTCTCTACAATAACATGATAGCCGCGATGTCCAGAAAAGAACAATCGTATGTCCTTCTTGGGTAGGCCGAAATCCTGTATAAGTATATCTGACACTTTCGCCGCTTCTGCTTTCGCGATGTTGAGACAGAATTCGCACGGCCATGTATTCGTCTCAAAATTCCTACTATGACAAGCGGGGCATCTTCTAGGAGATGATCCCTTGCCAGTTAGACCACAAACACCACAGGCCCAACTATCATGAATTCTGTCACAGGTTGTCGGAATATGATCGGCATCTATGTCAAAGACCAGATCTGCTCCCAGCCAACCTTTCTTATCCATCTCAGCGTTGGGATCCTCATAATAGGCACATGAACAGTAAACATCTGAAGGCACAGAAACCTTTACAAACTCCTTGAGTGCATCAAATGTTTCAAAATTCTTGTGACGACGCATCCATCCTTCAAATGAAGCAAAACCGAACTCACGGCTATCCATCATTGGAATGGAACTTACCATTTCATATTTTTCCGTGTAATAGTCTCCGAACATACGTTCTACAAAAGCAATCGATTTCAAGCTAGCAGATCATATTATGTCAACGACCTAAAATGTTTTTAGCTTGTAAAGCCGCAGACCTCATTTCTGATCGACCTCGGATTTAGATCTTCACCTTCATACAAAAAGCCTGTTCACATTAAATGATTCGGATAAAGAGAGTCATTTCCTTTTTCGAAACACGATCATCAACATGATCATGTAGAATATTATCCACGTTGAAGTGAAAAGCCCACCGTAAACGTCGTGGAAGATTGAGGCAGCCGAGTCACCCTGTGTTATGCCAATCACAAAAATCGTAGCAATTCTAAAAGCATTTACAATGTATGTACCTATAGCTCCGATTGTGAAGTAACCAACTGAGGCCACAATAGCTAGGAATCTTCCCTCAGTCAATAAGCCTAGGACCTTTCTGCCGGTCTGTTCACACAATTTTGGCATTCTTTTGCGACGATTTAGCCAAATTAACTTCCCACGAAACATTGACGTCCCCCTATGCAGGAACTTGGGTATATAGACTTGTGTTTTCTTTAAGAGTAGAAGTGTTGCGAAAGTGTAGATGAAAATCCCTTCAACTCCGGCGCATGGCCAGCCTATTAAGTAAGTCTTCGAACCGACCGAGGGTTTGTAAGCTCCAAGGACCGGCAGTCCATAATAGCTGCTCATAGAAAGGGATGTTCGATAGCCCAGCGTGTTCAGAATTCTGGCCGCGAAGAACGCAGTGGCTGGGACAATGGCTTGGAACGGTTTTGTAGGTCCTGATCCGTAGGGATAGAATGTATCAAGACCGTAGATTACGCCTATTGCTGAAAGAAAGAAGAGGGAGATTGAAAATATCCTAAGTCCTTTAGTCCCGTATGCGATGTAGATTTGAGTTATAAAGAGAATCGCTAATACGCCATACTCTAAAGATAGAGGCCATGACCATTCTTGGAGCCAATTCAGCATTGACGGATTCAACGGGGGGTCAAACGTTGTTTGGGGAATACCTAAATTCCTACCGAAGTCAACTATGGTCTCGGAGAAACCAAACACTTGCACAAATGTTACATACATTACTGGGATAATAGCCGCCACAATTAGGAACACTATTCTGACGGTGTTCCTTGTGATTAACACCTTTCTCCTGAATTCATCCGAGTTCAGCACGATCTCTAACGCCACCAGCCATAGAAACAGCATGTAGAAGGCTCTGCCCTTCCACAGTAAATTAAAAGAGGCCGGGTCAACACAGCAAAGTATTAGTATCGGTGTTATGAAAGAAACAAAGACAGAGAGATTCATCAGAGTCCTTCTAATATTCTCCATACACACACGCACTATCCCAAATGGTCCTCGATTCTTTCCATGATTTTTGGGTAGTTATTGCTCTATCAGGTGACCCGTACATCAATAGCCCCGAGTTAAATATAACTGATTCTAGTCTGTTCTAACAGTCTAAGACACTGGCGGATCTTGATTTCAATATACCTTAAACTTAAGGCACTTACATTGCGATGTAAGTAGTTCCAAAACTCATATTCTCTATGCTTAGGTCTAGGGCTTCCGCTGAATTCTTATCTTCATGACATGAATTGTTGTGTATTCAACAATGTTTAGACGACGAAGCATTTTGCATATGGCATGATCGATCGTGTTGACCAACTTAATTGAAGGAATAGCCTCATACAATTGCAGAGGTAAGGCTCCTCCAACTCTTGTCTCTATCGAAACATTGTTCCTATAGGCCTTCATGAGATGCCTGATTTTATCTATGCTTATCTCAGAAATGTGGCCAACATCAGCCATGATGTCATTGACGAATCCTCTGAAGAACCTGAACTTAGCGGCAATATGGTATATATACGAATGCCCAGGGAAGGAAAGAACCAAGTATTCTTCGGTCACTCGATAAAGTTCATCAAAGGCCTTGCGGTAGTTTGTCACATGCTCTAGCACTTCAGAACACAAGACTACGTCTAAACAACGTTGCCGAAAAGGGAGATTCTCAACATCACATACTACAAAATCTATGTTAGGCCCTTTTACATTTTTCTTGGCTTTCTCGATATACTTTCTTGAAATGTCAACGCCAATGCAGACTAGTTCGCTGTTAAGAGAAGAGATCAAGTCCACATAGTATCCCTCAGCGCATCCGACATCCATGAAAACGTCCACACGACCATCTTTGAGTATTTGCCCTAGAAGGGACACAATATGCTGTAGCCTCTTCCTGTGCCACCACACATCATGTCTGCTTCCTTTTACATACATCAGCTTCTGGTGATTGATGCGCGATGCTTCTTCTTCATAGAACTCTCTTAGATGTCTTCTTTCCGAATGCGGCATCTCAAGCCAGCCCTCTACTCTTTAATAGTAACAGTAATATTATCGAAGAGCACGCTCGTCGAAGAATCATAGTTTACATCTACAACGGCAAGCTCAACAATTGCTACATGGGGAAGGGGTTCATCAAATATTCTTTCCCAGATATCGCTTATATTTAGATTGAGATTCCCGTGATCGCTCAAAAGCTCGGTGATAAACGAATGGTTTCCATGGAGGGTGCTTGGCGTTGCGAAACTCAGGTACTGTTCGTGATCCGCATCAAAGATAGAAATGGAGATGGTGCTAGGTGGCTCAATACAGTTTGCATTGAAATCGAACGCCAGTTCAACATCTTCCGAATTCCACAAGTAGATTTTTCTACTCAGCAAACAACTATATAGCCAGCGAGAGAACTCGCCTTTCTTTGCCACGACCATTAACATATTACCGCCATACCCATCCTCAATGATTGTTAAATTATAGCTGCCGTTCCCTATCTCAGCAACATGCCATCCTCTCTCGGTCAGATCGAGATCTTCGAAGTTTTCTTGGAAGACAATGTCGGGACTTTCATTGACAATTCTGAATAGGTATGTATCGCCTATGTTTCTGATGAGCTCGAAATTAGGATTGGCAAGGAAGAGCATAGCATCCCATTTGGGATTCTCCGGGCATTCTGTTATACCCCACTGTTGAACAGCCCTCGAACCAATAAAAATATGAGTGATCCCGAATTTGTCCATTAGCTTATATGTTGTTTCGTTCAAAACTTCTCGCTGAACAAGATTGATGAGTCTTCGGTATGAGGAAGACAGCAAATAATCACAGAATGGAAATATCACTTTTTTCTGCGAAACACTAGGTATGAAGCCACCAGACTCATATGGGCTGATTAGTATCGTAGCATTGTCGGGTAGACCGGTTTTCATCCACTCCATCAACTCATAATCAGTATCTGATGTTATGCCGTAGATTCTGTACAAGCCTAGAAGATTCTTTGATTTGCTCGAAATGGTATAAGACACAAAAGGACCGCAAATCAAAGAGAATACCAGAAAAACTGATATGTAGCTTGCAGTTATTCTTTTTGCCCTGTCTCTCTCGAACAGTTTGCAGAACACCTTGCCGAAATAGTTCAAAAGCAAAGGGTAAAGGCGAATGACCAAGACTGAAACAAGTATACAGCAAGATATGTACAAAGCTAGAACAATTCGCGACCATACTATCACCGGAACTACATATGTTGCAAGGTTCAGTACTACGCTAGCTGTGATGCTTGCCAACGAGATTTTTTCTGCAGTTAGGGCATTCCTTCGCTTCGCAAGATACCACACGGAAACGGACACAGCAACAAAAATGATAATTGTTAGCAGGACTCTCAGAATCGGATCGGGATGTATATTGAAATTGGCGGATACCCATTCAAAGAAGTTCATCAGAATCGGAAACACTGGAGATTGAGATGGTTGACCATGAGGAGTTGGTGGAGATGAAACATCTAAAACCATGTCGCTCGGAAGCCCAATGTTATGCCCTGGGTTTGGATAGTATTTTAAGAATCTATAGAAAAAGGGAGCAATTGGAAGCAGACTGAAAACACAAGTGGCAAGGAAGTTTCTAACCAACTGTGTCTTTCGGGTCTCACGGGTAATGACAATCAGCAACCAAAGAAAAGCGGAAGTGACTACGACTTGGTAGAACGCAAGATGTATCGAGGCTAGATATCCGTACAAAATGCCAATTAGAAAAATTTCTCTGATATTTGAGCTGGGCGATTCATATAAATGTGGGAGCAGAGCTAAGCAAATCAAGTATAATGGGAAGCCAACAATACAAGGATTGCTGCCCCACGTGACATAGGCAGGCCACATAGACACAAACGTCATAACAAAAGGTAGGACGATATCCAGATTGCCTGCCGGTTCCACCTTCTTTCCTAGGTAATAGGCTGCTAGTATTGTCATTGAACTGAACAAAGGAGATACAAATAGAATCGTTTTCGGAGCAAGTTGTCCAAGAACGAGACTGGAAAAGGAAAATATGACATGTGCTCCTTGAGGGTAGATTATGGCGGCAGGTAAGTAGGGTTCATGTGTAGCGGGTATGTGACCGTTTTCCAGAATCAACTCGACAAAAAGTGCATGCAACGACGTATCGTGAATGCTTCCGAAAACAAGACTGGAAACAGGCTCTAACTGCAGGGTTAAGGAAAAAGTGAACATGCCAAGAACCGTGATACCTTTCAACAAGGGAACTCCTTTTGTACTCAAGAACGTGTTAACACGTTGTCTTTTTTCCCCAATCCTGAACCAATGCATCAACCTCTTGATAGATTTCAGATGTGCAAGAATGGAAAAAAAAATGAACAAAGCGCTTAACAGCCGTATGGTAAGTGCCGTGAATATCGGGAGAGGTATGAGGGCAATCATGTAAAGAAAGAGTCCGCCTAGGTAAACATCAATAATGGATGCCTGCAAAATATCGAGTTCTTTGAAAGCTCTTAGATTTGAGAGAAGAATTCTAAATGGTTCGCCTATAAATAGCAGCAAGAGCATTACCAGAAAATTCTGAAGTAATAGCATTCCTTCACATCCATTGGCTATAAGGAAACAGCTTCCAGTTCCCTACTTAGAAATGTTGATTTAAACATTGTGTGCGACAACACCGATCATATAAGATCGTTAGGGCCATCAGGCTTTCATCTGAGGTCATTATAGGTTTCCCAGATCCGGTCCACATACTTCTTCCAGCTAAGGAAGTACCTAGGATCTGTACCTAGCTTTGAGCTGGATATTTCCATGGCTTTCAATATGTTCTCCGCTATTTCGTCTGGGTCAAGCGAATTCACCCCGATAACTAAACCGGATTTAACAAGATCTGCTGTGGCTCCGAAACGAGCAGTTACTGTGGGCACTCCGATTAAGAGCGCTTCGTAAATAACTCGGCTAAAGCTTTCTAGGAAAGATAAAGAGACGAAGACGCTAGCTTCTGAATATTCAGACAACAGTTGACTCCTAGAGAGGTCTTGCTTCCAATAGACTTGGTCGGCAATCCCAAGCCTTCGAGACAGCCCCGCAAGTCTAGTATATTCAGGACCTGTGCCGACAACAACAAGTCTCAGGTTTCTTTGACAATCTTTAATAAGTTTCGAAAATGCTGCAAGAACCTTGTCAATGTTCTTATAACCTCTTAGAGTCCCAACACAAAGAATTCTAGCAGGCTTAACAGGGTTCCATTTGATTGACTCAAGTTCTTGAAGGGGAAGACCTTCCGGAACCAGGACCACATTCGTGAACTCTGGGAAATCCTCAGAAAAGATCCTCTTCTCATAACCAGAATTCGCCACAACGCAGTCTACACGGTGACAAGCCATAGTACGAATAAGTTGCTTGTATCTCGCAAAAAGAAAGTGTCTAACAGCAGTTTGGCCGAACCGGTGATAATGAGGCTGTAAGATAAGTCTCTCGTTTCCGCGTTTCAGAAGACTCACCAGAAACGGCAGAAGAGTGTGAATATTATGAACATGAATCACATCGACATCTTCTCCTCTGATATACGTTATGAAGTCAGGCACGGGGAGGTATAGAGGATTGCCTATAATGGGTCTGGATCTCTTCACATAAACTCCATTTATTGTCTCTTGTTTCGGCTGTCCATTATCAAGATCTACGGAGCAAACGCAGACCGATGCTCCCTTTGCAATAAGCGATTCGCTTATCTTCTGCGCAACTATTCCTACGCCCCCAATGTTTGGAAAATACTCAGGAGTGACCTGCAATACACGCATAAGCAGCCCATAGTTACGTCTCATCAGTCAAGAAATCAAGTCTTTGTGGTTCTTATCGGCTCCCAAACATAGGGTATTGTGCTTTGGCTGAGAGCTATCTTGGCTCCTATATAGGCAATCATTTCCAAGAATGCCCCTATGGACGCATAGAAAATCTCGTTCACCCTCAGAGCCGGCATTGCCAATAGAACATTAAGAAAGCTTGAAGTCGAGACCTTAGCCCCGGTGACATTCTGAAGTTGCTTATGACCAGTCCATATCCGTTTACGATGCCTCAGCAAGTCAACAACATTCGTTGGGCATCTTATGTAGACTACAGACTCGGGAACATACAGCACATGCGAACCATGCTTGCATAAAGCCAACTCAATGTAAGGTTCATCAGTAGCAACGTTCGCAGGCAGATCCTGAAGATAACGTGTATAGATTGCACAGAGTTCGCCAGAAAATTTTGGCCTCTGTAGCAGAGAGATAACATGATGTAGACGCCATATAACATTAACAATCCTGCTGCAGAGTCCGCCAGTGACACCATTAGGAATAGGCTGCGCAAATACGGCACCTGCCCTGCTTTCTCTAAGTCTAGAAAGCAAAGTTTTTATGCTTCTAGGACCGGGTATCGCGTCAGCATTGGTCAGAACTAGAACTTCAGCCGACTTCCGCGCTATCCCAAAAAGGCTATTGAGAGCATGAGCTTTACCCAAACGGGTCTTTTCGGTTATGAGTCTGATTCTACCATCGTTCTCTCCGAAGCTTCGGACTATCTCAGGCGTTCTGTCAGTGCAACCGGAGCATATCACCAAGATTTGGCTATCTTCAGGCAACTCTTGCTTTGTAGTAAGATTCTGAAGTAGATTTCCAATGTTGTTCTCTTCGTTATAAGCACAAGCCCCAACAATAATTTTCGCCGATGCCGTCATATGTGCACCTTTCTAAACATGTCTATCCTGTTTGCATATTCAGCTATGTGTCAATGAAAATAAAATCTTTGCCTCAGAACTGCTGAAGCATAGCCAAAGCCTGTGACTTAGATAGGCTATTATACGTGATGCTTACCCTCTTCTGCACTCCAGACTCACTATATATGAAAGAAATCCTCTAATCTCATTTGGAGTCAGTTTTGACTTGCCTTTCTTTCTATTCACAAAGGCGACTGGCGTCTCGACAACTTTAAACATTCTCTTCCACGCTTGTCTAATCGTCTCTATCTGGATCTCATAAGTTTGACTGTGTAAGTCTTCAACTATTCTTCTAATCAGGTCTGTTGAATAGCAACGAAAACCGCTTGTGTAGTCATGTATTCTTGCGCCAATCATGAGCGAAGCGAGAGTGTTGGCGATTCTACTTATCACTAGTCTCAAAGGCCCCCAGTTTAATGTACTGCCTCCTCTGCAATATCTGCTTCCTATAACAAGACCTGACCCTGACTTAGCGACAGAAACCAAGCGAAGTATATCCTTAGGGTTGTGCGAGTAGTCGGCATCCATCGTAATGACATATTCAGGAGGGGCCTCCATTGACAAAAAGATTCTAAAACCATCGGTTATTGCTGTGCCCAGTCCAGACTTCTTGGGTCTGACAAAGAGCAGAATATTATCGTATTTTCGCTGACAGTCCCTTACCATATCTGATGTTCCATCAGGGCTTGAATCATCTATTACGAGTATCGAAGTATTGACGTCCAGATCCTCAATCTCATCGATCAATCTCTCGATATTCTGCGCTTCACAATAGGTAGGAAGAAGAACACCAACCTCAGAATGTTCATTGAAAATTCCTTCAAGAGACTGAGATGAGTCCATCTCAAAGCTCATGCCCCCTGCAAAGCTATTGTCTAATGAGCCAGCACTGAGGAGAACCTGAACATTCATATTGGGCTTCGCACCTTTTTACGAATGGTTTTGGGTAACTATCACTTACTATTTAAACTCTGCGGCATTGTCCTATCGGGCGTAGGCTGTCTTGACCTTATTTTATAGTAAGCTAATGGGTGATTTATTTTCTGGCACAGTTGGTCCGTATCTCTGCAGACCCCATGAGTCTTTAACGTGTCGCATTTCGGTGGAACATATCTTGTCCTTGATCCTCTTTCTCCTGCGATGTGCTCGATTTGATAACGAGTCATTCTTTCATTGTAGTCGGAGAAGTTCTTGAAGAATTGAATCACGTTTTCGGTTGGCATTCCGACGTTGATGAGGAACGAGGTGAGTGTGAATCGACTTACATGGGAAATATGACGCCCTGATGAGACTGATTGGTAGAGGTTCTCTATGCATGGAGGAAAGGCTGAGCTCACGACTTCTCTAGGAAAGCCTTCCATTTTGGCTTTATCGATTTTCTCTGTGCAAAGTTCTTTTATTCTCTCAGCTATCTCCATTACGTTGGATGGAAGCCTTGGTAGTTTTGTTGCCATTAGCCTTTCTTCGATGTGTTTCCGGACTTCTTCGCTTAGCAGCCTTGCGGTTTCATTTCTCGTAATATAGACGTTCCCATCCGATAGTAGACGGTTCACAAGCTTCCATTTCTTCCCTTTCAAGTGTGCGATGTTCCTCAAGTATTCTGTGAAGTTGATCATAAATTCGAATGGGATTGCAGAGTCTTTATTATACAAAGGATTCCATTGAAAATTCTTTGCGATATAATAGATTTTTTCTTTTGATTCTTCTTCCAAGTCTTTGCAGACTTGTTTTGCCTCAGCCAAAGCGTATCGTCTCTTGATGAAGGAACTTCCAGTCGCGGCTGCTAGAACAATGGCCACAGGGTATGATGAGATCTCTACATCTTCACGTCTCAGTTTCCTGCTGACCCGACCGTACAAAATCGCCTCTTCTACCCTTTCTTCCGCCCTTGCTAGAATTTCCTTCAACTCTGGATTCGATAAGTCTTCGACTTTTAAATCGGACATCCTTACATATTTTGCAGACGCCTTCAAAAACGGGTATTTCGCCATGTCGTTCTTCGTGAATTTGGACGTCGAGACAAGCATCTACTGGTTCACGTCTATTCTGTTTCTATCCTTGGTGCTAGATAGAAAGTCAATTTTCCCTCTTTTGCCTGTTGGAAGTCAAGCCTTAGAGGCATATCTGACGAGAAATCTAGAGTGGCAATTTCGGATGTGGCGGATGCCGCCTTTATTATCTCCAAAAGATAGCTTAGACTGAAAGTCGCTTTTGACTGTTCTTTGACATCTAGATCTAGTAATGCGTCGCTGCCTTTTGAGAGACTTATCGTTGCACCCATCAGGTCTCCTGACGCATGGAAGACAAGCTGCTCAGAGTCTGCCTCAATTCGAACGTGATCACTAACCAGCTGGGCATCTTCGATTGCCTGGCGTAAACCATCTGTCGTGGCTTTTGCCGTTACGTTGAAGGTGACTTTAGGAGTGGGCACTTCCTCCTCAGCGGCTTCTAGAGTTGGCATATTGAAGTTTCGCATATACTTGCCAGTTATTTTCACTAGTAAACGACCAGTCTTCTCGTCAAGAGACAATTCTACTACTTCGTTCTTCCCCGATCTCTTGATCAGTTTCAGGAGTTCACTTATGTTTATGCACATCTTTGTGGGTTCAGTGCATGTGTATTCTTCAAATACAGTCTTTGGCCATTCAAAGTCAACCATCGCAACGCGAGACGGATCCATTTCACGCAATCTCAAGTTCTCGGGGCCAATCTTGAAAGTACCTTCATCCACAAGTATAGATATGGCTCCAACGATATCTCTCAGCAATTTCGCATCAGACATCTTCAGGTTGAACATAATAGCTCCCTTCTATGGATATATTATGTCGTTATAAAAGACTTTACACTTGGGCATTTGGAGCCTTTAATTTTGACTGATTATGCCTCTCTCATCACAGTCTGGAAGTTTTTTGATGACAAGAAGAGATTTCTTGGTGGCACTACGTTCTGAACTGCCTGAATAGTAGAGATCAGGAAGGAACATGCTTCTGAGCGTTTACACCTGCAGTAGGTGTCAGCTATATTCCCGAAAAGTATATCTACACTTTGTGCATCTGAAGAACTGCGTTGAAGATTCGTCAGCTCCTCTCGTTTGCACTTGCCAGACATAGGCCGTACTGTTTCCACATTTTGGGCATTCAATCCTGACTGTTGGCAAGGTGCGCAGTTTCTGTTCCTCTCTACCTATTACGGCGACCAGTTTTTGTGGATTGGGTTGTATGACTTTTGCAGGCTTGGCTACCGTTCCACTTGGGGTTTTCTTGCTGTATTCACATTTTGAGCAGACAAGAACCAGCGATGTCTTCTTGCCAGCCTTCTGTTTCTTTGTCACAAGTCGAGAGCCACATTCAGGGCAGAACTCCATAGCTTATCACACGCTATTTGTTTGGTGTCCCTTAACATGGCTACTTTTAAACTTTTTCTCATGCCAATAAATATTCATGTTAAACATCCTCCGTTATGCCTGAAGCAATGAGGTGAGCCACCCGGAGCGGTTCAGGTACACTGCTGCGAGTCGAAGTTGATTGTAGAATCCTGCGCGCATCCTCTTTCGAGATTCCTGCCAATTGAATGTAGACTTTTTCCCTTTTACTCCTTGTACAAGCTTCGACTATTTGGCCTGTGTCTTGGATGATCTTCCAGCGTTTTGCACTGTTCGGCAAGTTCTTCAAGGCTTCTCGGATCTCATTGAAATCTGGCTTTTCCCGTGCAACCGCTATAACAGGCAGCTCTGTCTCTTCGTTGAGTACCCTGATATCAACAATGTTGAACCCTGCAAAGGTTATCCCGTCCAACATTATGACCCTTAGCTGTTTGTGATGCGGTGATTTGATGATCATCAATGCTATTTTCTCCGTAGCATCATAGCCATCTATTTCAACTTTGGTATGCATCACGCCATCAAGCCAATATCCACCTCTAAAAACGACTCCGATAACAGATACGAACCCTTTTGTATGAGGAAAGAAAACCCCATCATCAACACCTAGGATGCGAATTTCCGGTTTGATTGAGCGAAATCTTTGGATCATCAAGACTACCTTTGGATATGGCGCTTGAATATAAGCAGTACAGATTATAAACATAATGAACAATGTTCGTAGTTGAAGTGTATATTGTTGAATGCTGACAAAAAGAGATTTTGTTTCTTGAAGAATTATGCGGATCTTGCTGGAGTGCTGACAGATAAAGAACTAGCGTCTCTTGGAGACGCATTCATCAATTTCGTTTACTCTTTAGCTCTATCTGAAAGAAAACATCAACCTTCAGGCGCAAAGGTTAGAGGGCGTACACTTGCTGAAGCTTTTAGGAAGAGTGGGTTAAGAGGGTATATGCCTTCGCGAGTGACGCGCCACATGCTTGCGGATGCCGCAGAGGCGTTGGCTGTATATGGCTGGCTTTGTCATCATGTGACGTTGAAAGAATGTGTTGCTATATTGGCAAGACACAAAGACCTCGTTGAGGGGATGGGTAGACTTCTTCTAACTGTGAAGGAAAATATCAGGTTTTGAAGGCTTTTTCAAGCTCTTCTTTGAACTCTCTGTTCATTTTGAGCGCTTTCTGCACTGCTATTTGGAGAACTCTCTCGGGGTCTACGCTCCTTTTTGTACGTATATAGATCACTGGGTTAGAAGCTAGGGGATGAGGTATGTCGTAACCCGCTAAGTCCACGTTTTGGTCTTCTAATAACCTTTCCTGCAGGAGATTACAAAGCGAGTGCCCGACGCCTTCAACTTCAAGTTCGATTTCGACCGCGGTTCTCTTCAATACCTTGATCTTCATCATGCATCCCTCTTTGCATCATTACTTCTTTTCCATAATCTAGCGCTGTCTTGCGCTTTTCAATCTTCCCGCATCTTGCACAACTCATCCTATACTGCTTTCGCTCCAACACGTACCCACAGCGCGAGCAAGAAGCGTGAACCACCCCCAGATCTCTATCCTTCACGGACAGATGATAGGTCCCGTTTTTCTCGCTTATCACTTTGGCTTTAATTGTATCCCCAGGCTTACAGATGTTGTACATAGATTCAACATATCTGCTTTGTACGTCGGAGACATGTAACAGACCGGTGAAAAAGCCAGAGAGTTGGGTTCCACCTATCTGATGTATGCGGATAGATGCATTCTGCTTTTGAACACTTAAGACCTGGCCGAGAATTGTGCTACCGACTCTTGGAACCTTTGGCATCTGAACCAATGGGTAGACTGAAACGCGTTTATTGAATAAATCTAACAAGGCACGGCCAACGATTGTGGAATAGATTATTCCGTCCTGAACATATGTGCCAGTATCGGCAACGAATTCTTCAATTACTCCAAGACGTTTTCCTGGAAACACGAACTGTCCGCTTTCCCTATCTGAGGATGATTTCTGGTTCATTCAAATTCGCCTTTTAACGTGTATTCCGCAAGATGATTGCAGTAGATCGAGCATATATGTTGGATGCATTTGTATGACACACTTCTCAATAAGTCTTTTGATTCACAAAGGACTTAGAACCTCGATTTTTTCGGCCAAGAATTATTGGAGAAGAACCTTATCATGACCGCGTCTTCTGAAACCATCTATGATATACAAATCGACAAGGAAGTCATGTCTTTGCTTTTTGTGGAATTCAAACATATAAGGTATCTTCATCAAGATCGTATAAACTGCTTGGATCTCCCCAGCCTGTTTCTTCACAAAGCTTTCTATGAAGGGGTGTGGGGATGAAGGGACGAATTTCGTTTGACCGGACTTTAGTCGCCTAAGTAGTGTTCTGTCTTTATCTGGATTTTTATGTAGAGAGTAGATTCTTTGGCCGGTGTCCAAGGCTTTTTCTAGAAACTTTCGGTCAGCTTTTCGTTTCTGTATGCCGAATGGGGGATTCTGTAGGATGGTGTCGAATGTTCCGTGTATGGCTTTCAGATCTCCGGTGACCCATTGCACGTTTTCTGTTAATCCAGTCTTCACCGAATTCGCTGAAGCGACTTGTATCGCAGCGTTGTCGGTGTCCAGACCCAGAGCCAATCTTGCTCCTAAGAATGCGGCTCCCAGCGTCAGCCTACCAGTGCCGCACCCCAAGTCGAGAACTGTTCGGTCAATAATATCATTGTAGTGGTATGCTGCGATGTACAGTATTGTGGCGGCTACATCTACGGGTATTGTATATTGCTCAAGATGTGGTTTTGGCGACGGATGAGGCTCGACCTGTGACAGCAGTCTCTCTAGATCTGACTTTCTAACAAGCCTTTTTCGCATAACTCTTCCCAAGATACTTCGTCTAGCATTACAAGTGTTTCGTTTATTGTAAGCATTGGCTTCTGGAACTTTGAGGAATCATCTAATGATAGCCTAGGGCAAGCCGTGTTCACGTACGCATCTATCGCTGGAAAGTTCATCAGGATCAACGGAGTGATGTTTGTAACGGCAAAGAGGTAGGCAGGTTTTCCTCTTTTCTCAAGTCTTTTCTTAATATCGATTGCTTTGTCTAATCTTGTTTGCCCTTGCTTCAATCCAACTAAGATTGCGAAAATTTGAGCTTGTTTGGCTTTCTCAATACTGGCCCAACGTTGCTTAAAGATTTTCATGGCTTCCTTTCCGATTGAAAAGGCTCTGTTCTCGTATGGGTCAGCGATAATGGTTGGTTTTGACGTAGACAGCGCAACGCCTAGAGCATGAAACCGCCCTCCACCAATGAAAAGAAATGCATCGACCTCGCAGACTATGGATTTCGCATTAGAGTAGTCGCATCCAATTACCTGCCCCGGATACTTTCCGTTTCCTGTGTCCCCTATTATGACGGTTTTTCCTGCATGGAGCAAGATCTCTCTTGTGTTATCTAACGTTTGGACATGCTGGATTGTTGTAGTTAAACCTATTTTGCGCCATCTTTCCAGCAAGGATAATGCTTTCTCAACAGCGTCTTCTGCTTTCACAGTTGCTCTGGCTTCGACATAAATTGTGGGTATAGGTTCATGTTTCAACAGTTTTGAGTGACCATAATGTACTATCAGGTCAACATCCAGGCTCTTGGCTTGTACGGTTGCCAAATCGCACGCGCCGTAACATGAATCTGCCGAGATTATTGGAAGAGCACCAGTCTTCTCTACGATCTTAGCTAGTCTAGGTCCCTCAGGCTTGAGACCTTCTGGAAGCTGGATCAGGACACGAACTGCTTCCAATCTCGCTATTTCTTTTCTTATTCTCTTCTCTTCAAAATCATACTGGCTCATATGTGTGCACAACCAGACCATGAGAAAAAGCGTGAAGAACGGTTTGGGATTTCACTATTCTAACGATTCATCCCATCTGGGCTTCCATTCCCAATCCGATCTCGGTTTCTGACCTGAACTTCTAGTCTTCATCCTTATTCCTGCCAGCTGATCTAAAATCATCTTCTGCTCTATACTTGCGACCAGTTTTCTAGTCGCTATCACTGCGTCAGCGTTGACTGAAATGCTGTCTATTCCTGCCCTCACTAGAAACTCTGCGAAGTCGGGCAGATTCGACGGACCCTCGCCACAGATCGATACTGTACGCCCATTTTCATGAGCTACCTGAATGAGGTGGGCTATGGCTCTCTTCACAGCTGGTTCTCTTTCATCGAAGTAACCTAGCAAACCTAAGCGTTCAGAATCGCGGTCTATCAATAAAACTCCTTGAGTTAGGTCGTTGGAGCCTATTGAAAATCCGTCGCAGTACTTCGAGAATTTGTCGGCCAATATTAGAATCGACGGTGTCTCAGCCATAAACCAGATCTGGAAGTCCCTAGAACGTTCTAGGCCCTCTTCTTTCATGATTTCTAGGACCTCTCTTGCCTCCCAGATCGTGCGTACAACTGGAAGCATAACCCATACGTTCTTGAGACCCCATTCTTCTCTGCACTTTCCAATGGCTTTACATTCCAGCCTGAATGCTTTTTCGTACCATTTGCTTATGTAACGGCTACAGCCCCGCCAGCCAAGCATAGGATTGTCTTCCACAATCTCATATTTCTCTCCACCCTTTAGATCACGATATTCATTCGTCTTGAAGTCGCTGAAACGCACAACAACAGGGCGGGGTTGGATTGCTCTGGCAACCACTGAAATTCCCTCGGCTAGCTTGTCAATGAACTTCTGTGATTTATGATTCTCAATCAGATAAAGCGGGTGTTCGCCAATGTAGCTGGCGAGCACAAATTCGATGCGCATCAAGCCAATTCCCTCGAAGGGAAGATCCTGATAGTCCTCTATCTTCTCAGGTATGCTTAGGTTCATGAATATTTTTGTGGCAGTGACCGGGGCCACATGAACAGCAGCCGTGCGACTCGAAATACCCGTTGAAACTGTAGGGAATCTCTCTTGTTCAAGAATTCTTGTGGCTCTACCTTCGTAAATTACTCCGTTTCTGGCGTCTATCGTGTATTCTTTTCCAGTTTCCATTACTTCAGTTGCGTCTTCAGCGCCGACTATGCAAGGGATTCCTAACTCACGGCTGACTATTGCCGCATGAGAAGTTACTCCTCCCTTGTCTGTTATAATTGCGCTGGCCATTTTCATATAAGGTACAAAGTCAGGATTGGTCATAGTTGTTACGAGTATATCATCTTCTCGCATGAGTTTTTCAGCGTCTTGGGGTGACAAGACTATTCGGGCTTTACCAAAGCTTATGCCTCGCTGTCCCGCTCCAATTCCTCTTGTCACGACTGTAGCCGTTCTCATCAATTCCTCTTCTGCTTCCTCTATCTCTTCTTTTTCTCTTTTTCTCAGACTCCAAACTGTTTCAGGCCTAGACTGGACTATCAGGATATTCTTGGGAAACGGTAAGTCTCTGTCTATTGCCCATTCAATGTCCTGCGCCCTCCCATAGTGTTCTTCGATTTCCTTTGCCAGCTTGGCAATCTCCAAGAGCTCTTCATCAGTAAGACATGCTGCATCTTGACGATCAGGCGGGACAGGATTATGCACTGTTTTTCCAGTCTCTGGATCTCTAACATACTCCACAGTTTTCTTGGCAATCCTCTTCTTAGTGGTCTTCACGTCTTTCTTGTCCACTACGTAATGATCAGGCGTAACGGCACCCAAGACTACAGATTCTCCGAGACCCCAGTTGGCCTCTATAATAATTTGATCCTTGTTTCCGCTTACAGGGTCAATTGTGAAACATACACCTGCAGCCTTTGCGTTGACCATCTTTTGAACGCCGACACTTATCAGCACATCCTCATGCTTGAACCCCTTCTCGGTTCGATAGAAGATGGCTCTAGGAGTGAAGAGGCTTGACCAGCATCTTATGGTCTTGTCGAGAAGCTCGTCCGTACCTTTTATGTTTAAGAAGGTCTCCTGTTGTCCAGCGAAGGAGGCATCCGGCAAGTCTTCAGCTGTGGCACTTGAACGCACGGCAACGGAGACTTTGCTGGAATCCAGCCGCTTGTCCAGTTCATTGTAGGAGGATTTGATGGCATCTTTAATTTCTTTGGGTATGTCGGTTGATTCTATCAGTTCACGAACTTTTAGAGATGCCTCTTCATATTGTTTCGGGTTGTTCGGATCAGTCACTATATCCTCTATTGTTTTGTATATGTCCTTGGAGATTTTTGTTTCCTCAATAAATTTCTTATACGCGTACGCTGTTATGGCGAAGCCTGGGGGAATAGGTATGCCAGCATTTATCATCTCACCTAAATTGGCGTTCTTGCCTCCTACAGATGGAATATCCACTTTGCTGAGGTCCTCAAACCATATTACTATTTCTTTCCTCATTTCTGTCATGGTTTCACTTCTTCAAGGTCTTCCTGTTCAACGAAGATTCTGCAAGGAACTGGAAGCTTCGCGCCTCCGCGCTTCAGAGCTTCTTTCGCAGTTCTGACGCCTTCCCTATCTACACCAACTGCTATGATTGTCTGGCCAGATGTCACTCGCGCTGCAGTGCCTATAGGTTTTCCAAAGGATCTTCGCATGCCATCTTGCAGGCGGTCTGCGTGAGCCCCAAAGATCATTTTGTTCTCTCTGAGTATTACATGTGGATATGGCAGAATTCGCAAGTGGTAGTTTTCTGCAAGTTCTTTCGTTAGATGCCGATTTGTCGCTATTCGAGCTGCCTCGAGAGAGTTATGCCGTATCTGAGCTTCTTTTAGAGCAACTAGTCTTGCCTTGAATTCGAACTCTGATGAAGGGTCTCCCATAGTGAATTTTGTGATTTTGGGAGGGGGGAAGCCTTTGACAAACTCTTTCCTCGTATAGGGCTGCCCCTTAACTTCCCTATAATTGCGTGCACGCATGGATATTCCCTCTCAGCTTACAAAGAGCGCGGTATTTAAACGATTTGTTGATGGCGAGTTTTTGATTAAGCTTATGAATCTTGGATCTATCTTCAAAATAAGGGAAACATGTGGGCTTTCCTAGACGGGTAAACGCTTGTTTTTGAACCATATCTTGGTCAGCTGGTCATAGTTTGGGAAAATGTCTTTAAGTATCCGAATATACATCTGCAGCTCCTCGTCCGTTAGGTATTGGAATTGGTATTCACCCGTATATGGCGAGGGTTCTCCTTCCCTTGAGATTAGTTCTATATGCATGAAGGGGTCTCCTCGTTTGATGGTTATGGGAATTCTATCATTGCTTAAGTTCACAAGTTCTAACGCGAGTCTTCCAACGAATCCGCTGTGAACCTTGGCAGCGTTCAAAAAGGACAATCCCATCCGACCATACTTGCTCTTGGCCGTCAGGTGGGCCACATAATCTGGCGGCGTAAAGACTATTTCGTGAGATATTAGGTTCTTATGTTCCAAATAGTGCAAAGTGGTTTCCTTTCTGACAGTTAAGACATAGCTGTCCCCGTCAAGCAGGTTATGGTCATATGGGTAGATGCACTTGTACTTCTCAATGAGTTCTATTAACTTGTCTTTGCCTAGGACTCCCACAAACCAGACCCCCGTTATCTCCTTAGCAATAAGGAATCTGACGTTAAATAGTTTTTCAACACAAGTTTTTTCCGTCTAACATGGCTTTCGTAAGGTCACTTCCGTTTTCTGAACAGTTTGGCACTTCCAATATCGCACTTACAGAAGCCCTGTCGGAAATTCTCTCGCACGTCAGATAATCGTTAGCACATTTTCTCTCCAAACCACTGTCTCCTTTTTGCTCCCATAAGAAAAGGAATATGTGAACAAGCCGACCAATAATACAGATCTTCGTTCGCATGCAGAACAGCAGCTTAGATGATGCCAATCTACTCTTTTAGCCATTGCGAAGTCAGCGTGATGCCTCAATGAGCACGACCTTTTCGAAAAAGGGCAA
>JABAOF010007944.1_pt1 | contig 45032 bp, 41 predicted proteins | sample 7062171 | NCBI WGS metagenome assembly JABAOF01 (sample SAMN14538628, study PRJNA623070) | marine sediment metagenome | biome: marine biome [ENVO:00000428]; feature: marine pelagic biome [ENVO:01000023]; material: deep marine sediment [ENVO:00002113] | place: India: Gulf of Khambhat ... | reverse complement strand
TTTATGCTCAGTAATTAGGTAACACTTTGTTTGATGATATCGAAGGCAAAAGTGTCATTGCGAGCAAAGTGTGGCAATCTCTTAGGGGAAAATGCATTTCTTTTTACGAGATTGCTTCACTCCGTTCGCAATGACATTATAAAAACGTTACCGAATTACTGAGCTAGTACACCTGTCCCTCATTACTTTATTAACTGTGAAGTTGAAGTTGTGTGTTCGTTATCAGTGGGGATGTTTACATGCCTTTCATGCAGGACCTTAATATTTCGAATCTCTACAACAGGTCTAATGCAGCGCAGACTAGGGCAAAAAAATTCTCATCCGGAACATATTCCGGAACACTGTTCCCTGTGCCCAAAGCAAATCCCCCTCGCTCGGCGGCACGTTCTAGCATGGCCTTAGACCGGTCATAAACCTCCTCAGGCGTAGAGCGACACAAAAAATTGACATCGATTCCGCCCATGATGGCTATACGATCATGATACTCTTCGTAGGCATGTTCAACGGGCATGATGCTATCCTCGTAGGAATGACGGCCGTCGAAACGAATATCCTCGATTATATCTTCAATGATATTTTTAAAGTAACCGCACGAATGCAAGATGACTGGCTTACCTGCGGCATGAAAAATTTCAACAATCTGTTTATACCAGGGAAAAACAAAGCGGCGTAAGGCATCGGTTGAGATAAATGTGTTGGTGTTGAATCCCCAGTCGTCATTAGCAAGACCGGCACCCACACATTCGTACTGGACAACCTTCTCGTAATAGCGAACGAGACGCGAGCCGACCTGTTCGAAAACATCTTCCACCAATCCCGGATCATCGGAGAGTTTGTAGCACAATTCGTCGAAACCCATCAGTCTGATCACATTCTCGAGAACGCCATCAGGTGAATAAGGGATGAGCTTCATTCCCTTCGGCAGATCTTTGGAGAGTTGATTCAGGAGTTCATAATCCGCCTCTTCAGGATCTGGCCAATCAAAGGAATCGAATTCCTTTTGATTGCGGATCACGGCGCCTTCGTTTAAGGAGAAAGTCTCTTTGGTTTCGCGAAGGTCAGGATCCGTGAATTGAAAGCCTGGAAGCAGGATTGTGGCGAAGTCATACCCGAGTCGATAGAATGTTTGAATGATACGTCTGTGCTGTGCCGCCTGATCGGTTGGAATGGGGCCGGGGACCAGGCGGCTGTATAACCTCTCATTAAAATAGAATTCAAACAAGGTGGGTCTGTCAGGAACTTCACGCCGGAGGACGGCTAACAAATTTTCGAAGTTCGGCTCACCTTTTCTTTCGGGGATTTTATCCCAGTTCATTGCTGTTTACTCAGTTTTATCAATAGCGAGAAGCTCGTCTATAGCTTGGTTCAAGTTTGAGAGTCCTGTTTCGATCTTTTCTGCGTCTCCCCCAAATCCGATCCTGAAGTGGTTTTCATCCATCTCGAAGCAACGGCCAGGAACTATGAAAGTCCTGTATTTTTCTGCCAGCAGGCGGTAGAGTTTTTCAGGTTCGACCTTGACATCTTTCTTGATTCTCGGAAAGCTGACGACACCCGCTTCAGGATAGATCCACTCAAAATCAGCCTGTTTGGACATCCAGCTAGCGACAAGCTCGCGATTTCGTTCGATTCGGCTTCTGGCGCTCCCTAAAAATTTTTCCTTGCGCTTTAATACAGAGAGAGCGATTTCTTCACTCAGGGCATTATTGGATATGCTTAATTGTTCCCTGATGGCAACTGCAGAATCCAGAATATACTGGTTTTTTGTGGCCAGCCAGCCGGTTCGGATTCCTGGAAGGCCATAACATTTGGACATGCTGGCAATGCTGATGACTTTCGGACTGAGTGAGGCGGCAGGAGGCAGGAGGCTTTCGTCAAAAGCCATGTGGCGATAGGTTTCGTCAAACAAGAGAAATGTATCGTGTGATTCGACAAGTTTTATGATTTCGTGCAGGTCTTCTTCAGAAATCATTGAGCCTGTTGGATTATTAGGATGGGTCAGGCTCACAAGCTTTGTCTGAGGAGTGATCATTCTCTCCAGCTCTTCTAAGTCAGGCCTGAAACTATTTTCAAATTTTAGAGTGAAGAGGCTCACATTGCAGCCCAGAGAGCGGGGAACTTCATAAAGGGATGGATAGTTAGGATGCTCGATGATGACATGGTCACCCGGTTTAACCAGGGCCGCCACCACAACGAAATTAGCTTCGCTGGCCCCTGTCGTGACGACTATATGATCAGCAGAAAGTCCTGGATACTGTTCGGCAATAGTCTTTCTCAAAGCCGGATTTCCGGTGTGGTATCCATACCGCAGAAGGACTTTTTCAAGGTCAATTTCGATATCCTTCACAGAGAGAGTCTTGACTGCGCTCTCTCCGATGTCATAGTCAATCTCATACTGGTATCTGTCAAACCAAATTTCAAGCTCCATGCGATTGAACCACATAACATCTTTCTCCTTTATTCAGGTTGGGAATGATTGCGTCCACTCAAGTTGTATAAAATTTATGAACGTCGAGTCAAATGAAAGTAGCACTCATGATTTAACTGAATAAAGAAATCTCTGAATCCTGAGGAATTATTATTCGATAGCGCTCACAATTGTAATATCCAATCATCGAATTAGAGAAGATAATAGAAAGATATAGACACGGAGAAGATGTTGACGTGGTTAGTGCTTATCAGTACAATCCAGAAGTCTTTGACGAGGAATAACTGAATTAAGAAATCTAGCCTTTCTTTTGGAAAAATATCTCATATACAAAGGAGGATATCATGGAATCCATTGTGGCAAAGCGCATTCCCTATTCTCAAATACGTGTGATGTTTGATGCGGCGAATAAGCTGGAACGACAGGGAAAAAAAATCATTCATCTGGAGATCGGCAGGCCGGATTTTAACACGCCGGAACACATCGTTGAGGCTGCCGTCCAGGCTTTACGGTCAGGGAAACATCACTATTCCCCGAATGCCGGAATTCTGGAACTGCGTCAGGCTATTTCGGATAAATTTTCCATTGAATACGGCCTGGAATATGACCCGGAAACTGAGGTCGTCGTGACCAACGGAGTGGCTGAAGGAATTTATGTGACGATCCATGCGATGCTCAACCCTGGTGATCAGATCCTGATACCTGATCCTCGGTGGATCAATTATGATGTGGATGCCATCACAAATTTTGTCGATCCTGTTGACTATACTCTTTTTGGAGACAAGAGTTTCCAGCCAGACTCTGAAGAGATAGAAGAAAAGATCACACGAAGAACAAAAATGATCCTCTTGGCCAGCCCATCCAACCCAACAGGCAGCATCATGGGAAAAGAAGTCCTGGAGAAAATCGCTGAATTGGCCATTCAGCACGATTTACTTGTGTTGAGCGATGAGATTTATGAAAAGATCGTATATCCTCCTGCCGAGCATGTCAGCATCGCGACTTTTCCGGGAATGAGGGAGAGAACAATTTTGCTCAACGGTTTCTCCAAATGTTTTTCGATGACCGGCTGGAGGTTGGGCTATGTCCTCGGCCCAAAAAATCTAGTTAACCCCATACTTCGCTATCACCAGTACATGATCACTTCCACCAATACATTTGCCCAGTGGGGGGCTGTGACTGCTTTGAGAAAAGACCAGGAGCCATCTCGCATGATGGTCCAAGAATTCCAGGAACGCAGAGACTATATGCACGAAGCGATCAATCAGATTCCGGGAATTCAGTGTGCGAAGCCGGATGGAGCATTCTATTTATTCCCCTCTGTCAAAGAAATAGGAATGGACGGCTTTAAAATGGCGGAGATACTTCTCGAGAAAGCGGGTGTGGCGACTGTCGCTGGAGAGTGTTTTGGAAAAAAAGGAGCCGGCCATATCCGCATTTCCTATTCCAATTCACTGGAGAATTTAAAGGAAGCTGTAAAAAAGATAGAATCGGTATTGAGTGCCGTTTAAAGATTAAGACCTGTCAGACTGGGTAGTTTTATGAAGTCCTATTTTCTATTCGGACAATGATCAAAGCTAGTTCGTTGTGGCTTAGAGCTTTCCGGAATGTGTCTTTAAGCTTTGAATCCAGGTCATCCGGGCCAGACGTGTACACATTTTTCACTCCGCAAGCCCGGGCAATTTGCTCGATGTCCAAAGCCGGGACGTCTCGTCCCAGGGCATCTTTCCCGACGCCGGGATTCACCTGGAATCCAGAGGCGGCTGTGGCTTTATTATCCAGGACGACCATAAGGATATTGCTCTGGTTATGGACCACGTTAGCTAGGGCAGGTAAGGTGGTATGGAAAAACGCTGAGTCTCCAAACAGAGCTACTGCGCGCTCATCGACTCCGACTTTGCTCAAACCATCGGCGACACTGACCGCCGAACCGAGGGCGTACTTTGCATCCAGCCGGTCGGCGACCGTGACCAGGCAGCCGGGATCTCCGATTATCATCGGTCTTTGTCCCAGCCTCTCTGCGGCTTCCTCAAGCTTATCAAGAACTCTATCATACTGACAGTCTGTGCAGTGATCCTTCTTTTTTGGAATTTCTTCGGCTTCGTTTTCTTTCAGGTATTTATGTTCGGGGACATACTCCGGGATGAATTGAGCCAGGGCGTTCTGAATCTGCCAGCGGAATAATTCCCCTTCCCGGCTTATATGGTAGCTCTGCTTTCCGTATATCTTTGTGAGGCAGCCCGCATCATGAGCAATCGCCTTGATACGGGTTTCCACATAGGGCTCGATCTCCTCAAGGATTAAAACTTCATCACAATCCTGCAGGAACTGAGTGATGACTTTCTTGGGTAAAGGATAGAGAACGCCCAGCTTCAGCAGCCGGAATTCTCCAGGATTTTCATCGCCCACCACATCGAAAAGTTTCCGGTGAGCAAACCCGGCACTTATGATGCCTTTGATGCCGCTGCCCGTTGTTTGGTTAAATGAAGCACTATCCGCCCACTCGCTCACAGCTTCAATTCTTCTGTGCAGTTCCCCGTGTTTTACCACGGCATTGAGTGGGACCGGGACGAATCTGAATGGTTCTCTGACAAGACCAAGGTTGGCTTTCCGGTAATGCTCTTCAGAAACAGAGACCGATTCCTCTTGCTGGCTAAAGCTTCGGGTTTCGCGGATGATTACCGCAGTGTTGAACTTCTCCGAAAGAGAAAAGGCTTCCTGCATCATGGTATAGCCTTCAGCCGGGCTCGCTGGTTCCAGCATCGGCATTTCCAGGAAATCTGCCAGGGGTCGGGAATCCTGGTCGTTTTGAGACCCGTATCCTCCCGGGTCATCCCCGAGAAGAATAACCAGTCCCCCGTGGACCGGAGTCAGATTGAGAGCCATCAGAGGGTCGATCATTGCATTCAGACCGACGCTTTTTGTGCAGACTAATGCCCGCTGTCCGGCCAGGGAGGCGCCGATGCCCATTTCCATGGCCACTTTCTCGTTGCTCGACCATTCCACATAGATTTTGTGTTTTTTGGCCAGGCTTATCAGTGTCTCCACTGTCCCTGAACTCGGTGATCCGGGATAGCTGGTTACAAGCTTTACGCCGCAGGACAGGGCTCCATTAGCCATGGCCTGGTCTCCATTAAGTGTTTGTAAACTCATTGGTGTCCCTTTTCATTAAGAATTTTAAATTTTTATCATTATACATCCGGGATGCTGAGTTTGTCAGGATGAGTTAAATATACTGAATGTTGCCCGGATAGGTTAGGTTTCTCATTTTGCCGTGGTTTCAGTCGGTTGATTCAAAATAAAGGAAAGCCACTATTCTAATATTAATCAAGTTGAAACTAATATTGATCAAGTTGAATTTTGGACATCAGAATTCTTTGATTTATTGTTGGAGGATTGGCGCCTTTTTCGGCACCAGTAGAAGGCAAAGGGGATCCCGGTGACGATGAAAGCCAGGTCCATGAGAGAATCCTGCCAGAAGAACAGAGCCCTGAGGACAATCAGTCCTATGATCAACAAGAGAGAGAGTAAGGGAAGGAAAGGATAAAGCGGGACGCGGAAGAAGTCCGGGCCTCCGATGCGGTCTCTCCGCATTTTGAAAAGCGCCAGTGTGGACAGACCATAAAAGATCAAGATGGCAAAGACCAAACCAGCCGCGATGGTCTCAAAGGTTCCCCGTATGATGAGAATGGCTCCTGCCCATAGACAGTGGGCGGCGATTGCCCGCGAAGGTGTCTGGAACCGGGAGTGGACGTGATCCAGCCATTTGAAAAAGAGTCCGTCTCTGGCCATGGCATAATACGCGCGTGGAGCGGTCATTATCGTCCCGTTGATGCTTCCGGTGGCGGAGATGATGACGAGTATGGCGATGATGGCCGCACCGATGGGACCGAGCAATACGGTCAAGACATCCGAGGCAACGATTGTGCTCTCTCTCATTCCCTCCATCCCCAGCATCCGGTGGTAGGTCATATTTGTCAGAGCATAAAGCAGGACAACAATACCGATTCCGATCACTTGGCTTAAAGGGATCACATGTCTGGGATTTTTCATTTCTCCTGCAGAATATCCAACCCGTTCCCAGCCCGTATGGGAGAAAATAATCAGCATCACAGCGGCGACGACATTCCCTATAGGGTTCAACCCTCCTTCGGGCGCGGCTCGGGTAGTGAGCAAGTTTTCATGACCTCTACTGAAGAGTATGCCGACGATGACGATGGAAAGCAGGGCGCCCACTTTGAGGATAGTGGAGAGCTTCTGGAAGACACTGGCCCTTTGGATCCCGATGTAGTTCAGGACTCCGAACAGAAAAATGACAGCGAGCGCGACGATGATCCGGGTGACTTTATCGAAAGCGATGAAATAGCCGAGATAATCGGCGACGATCAAAGCCAGGCCAGCGGCAGCGCTTGTCCGGACGATGAAAAGCTGCGCCCATCCGAATATGAATCCGGCATAAGGACCGAAGCAGCGGTTGATGTAAACATATTCTCCGCCCGTATTCGGCATCCGCGTTCCGAGTTCAGCGTAGATCAACCCGCTGATAAAGACGAAGACACCGCCCAGCAGCCAGAGAATGATGATCGAGTTGAAGGAACCGAGATAGCCGGCGATGATCTGAGGCGTGGAATAGATTCCAGCGCCTATCATGATCCCGATCAGGATGGCGATCCCGTCAAAGACGCCCAGAGCTTTCCGCAGGGAGGGCTCTGATGCTTTATCCGGATTCGGCATTGACTGTTTCATCCTTAGCTCAATCACATCGTTTATTGGAGTAAAAGTGATATTTTCTTTCGGATAAGAGTGGAAGCCGGCTTGTATCCAGGAGTGACTTCCCTTCAATTTGACCCTTTGGCTCGTTTTCCATTGTGCGTAAGATATAGCACAGCAAAATTTAACGGTCAAACGCTTTCCTTCCTGTTGACTATTTTTTTTGTTTCGTTTAAGAAATACACAGACAAAGCAATCGAGAACTATGAAAAACTCCTTGAATTCTGGAAAGACATTGACTCAGGCCTGCCTGAAGTAGATGATGCCAAGAAGAAGCTGGCCGGGCTGAAAAAATAGAGAGAAATTCATTGATGATTGAGCTGGCTATTTTCATCCTGGTTTCCATTCTGCTTCTCGCTTCTACGCTCAGAAGAACTCATCGGCACCGATTCCCTCGTTTCTTTGCCTTTGAAAGCTTTATCGCGCTTGTTCTTTTAAATGTTCAAAGCTGGTTTCGGGATCCTCTTTCACTCCGTCAATTGATCTCCTGGATACTTCTGGCAGGCTCTCTTGGTTTAGCGATTCATGGTTTCAGGCTCCTTCATATTGCGGGATCTCCAGAAGGAGATATCGAAAACACCACAAAACTTGTAACAATAGGGGCCTATCGATACATCCGTCATCCACTGTACTGCTCCTTGCTTCTCGGTGGAGTGGGAGCGTTTTTAAAGGCTCCTTCTGTCCTGGGTTTTGTGCTTTTCGCTCTCGTTTTCCTCTTTGTGTACGTGACTGCCAAGGTGGAGGAGAAGGATGATATCGAAAAGTTTGGTGATGACTATCTTGCCTACATGAAAAAGACGAAGATGTTCCTCCCTTTTCTGGTATAGATTATGAGACAGAAACTGGCCTGGTTGAAGAATTCATAGATGGAATTTCATCAAATTATTCTTCATTAGAGAATGCATTTTATCTTGTAACGTATTCACTAGTGATCTCTTTGCATGTTCTGACACAATTTTTCTCTGGAATCGCTTTTTTAGCATATGAATAACAACCTTGTTTGCATCGGTTCGTATGATTGGCTATTAAAGTTCTATATGCTGACTATACAGAAAACGATTCATCCACCAAATGGGGCGTATCTGCGAGAAGCAGATAAGAGCAATCTAAAAAACAAGGCTGAAATTGACATGTTGAGAGGGGAAATTCCTCTGGACATTTTCCTCTAACTTTGAGTAGTATACATTTTTGGTAAGGAGGAAATATGCGAAAGACTTTAAAATCATTTTTGGTATTAGTGCTGTTTCTTGCCCTATCATGGACAAACGCTCAAGCTCAGCTCAAATGTGAGCTCACAGATGACCCGGCAAAAGTTCGATTTATATATGATGACGTGAAAAACTTTTTACGGGCTATGGATATGTTGGGCAAGAGCAGTGATCCCGAATCGATTTTTAAAAAAGAGTACCTTGATAAAGCGACTCCTGGGCTTAAAGAATACCTCAAGGAAAGTGGAGCCACGGCCAAGAAGTATGTCGAAACGATCCAAAAAAAACAGGAGCAATACGCTGCCCTCAATGGATTGCTGGACCAGCTCATTCCACAGGAGGATAATGTACGGAAGGCATTCTCAGAATTGGCGAATGTTGTGCCCGATCCGGTATTCATCCCGGTCTATTATTTTATAGGTGTCGGCTCCGGCGGATTGAATGCGCAGCCCTCAGAGTACGGAATTATCGTTGCCATTACTGAATTGGCTGAAGACCCTTCTGTCTTAAAAGTTCCTCTCGTGCACGAGGTTATCCATGTTAAAAATGCTTTGACTGTCGGTATCGAAGAATACATGCAGGTCTTTGGGCCGAAGATGAGCTTGCTCTCACTCTCCATAAGAGAGGGAACAGCTTATTTTCTGACGCTTCTCAGCATAGGTGAACACGGCCATAAGGATGCCTATGATTATTATCTGGAAAACGAGAAGAAACTCTGGGAAAAGTTCAAAGCAGATATGATTAAAAGCTCGCCTGAAGAGTGGCTTTTTGTCGCCCACAGTGATCCTGAGCTGCCAGCCCACCTCGGTTACGTCATAGGATCCAGGATTGTCGAAGCCTATTACGATCGCGCGGAGGATAAGAAAAAAGCCGTACAGGATATTCTCTCGGTCACCGATTTCCAGGAGTTCTTGAAAAAGAGTGGATACGCAGAGAAATTCTCAAAGTAATAATGAAGGTAGAATTGAGGACAATATTCCTTGCTATTTTTGAATCCAAGTTAATAATAAGTAAGAGTCAATAGTCAAGAAAAGGAGTTTGATATGGCAAGTCGTTCAAAAAGTCTTTGGTGTTCTCTCCTGGCCTTTGTTTTGGTGGCTTTCTCCGCTTTTTCCACGGCTCAGGATTTTAGCAAGGTTCAAATCCAAACAATTAAAGTGGCTGATGGAGTCTATATGCTTGTCGGTGCTGGAGGTAACATAGGTGTTTCTGCCGGTGAGGATGGAATTTTGATGATCGATACTCAATTTGCTGAGGTTATAGAAAAGGTCAAATCGGCGATTGCCGAAATCAGCAGCGGTCAAATCCGGTTCGTGCTCAACACCAACTGGCACTATGATCATGCCTACGGGAATGAGCCGCTTGGCAAGTCGGGCGCTCTGATCATCGCTCATGAGAATACGAGGATGCGGATGACAAGCGAACAGAACTATCCGGACTTTGATATGAAGATGCCCGCTCTCCCTGAAGTCGCTCTTCCTGTGTTGACCTTCACCGACTCTTTGACTCTGCACTTCAACGGCGAGGAGATACAGTTGATTCATATCGAAAAGGCGCACTCGGATGCAGATATCCTTATCTACTTCAAGAAGGCAAACGTTATCCACACAGGAGATCTTTATTTTACAGTTTTATACCCTTATATCGATGTTTCTCATGGAGGATCTATAGGCGGCATGATCGCTGCGGCAGAGCGGATAATCGGTATGGTCAATGAAAGCACAAAGATCATTCCAGGTCATGGCCCTTTATCCAATCTTGAGGAATTAAAGACTTATCGAGATATGCTCGTCACGATTCGAGACCGGATCAAAAAGCAGATCAAAGAGGGAAAGACTCTTGAAGAAGTCCTTGCCTCCAAGCCCACTGCAGATTTTGATAAAGAGAAGTCGAGCGCGATCCCCACAGAGATGTTCGTCCAAATTGTCTATAATGATCTTGTGAAAAAATAAGTTTGAATTGGTCCACTGAGATATTAAAGAGAATAAGAAATCCATCAGCCTTTGGCCGCAGACTGAATGGGCCTTTTTGAAAATAATTCAGGAGGAAAGAATGAGAGGGAAAAGGTCTGAGAGGATATTTTTTGTTGCCTTTTTGGTTCAAGCTTTACTTTTTTCTGCCCTTTATGGTGTTGATGAGAAGACGGCTCAATTCAAGCCCCGTGTTTTGTCTTCGAAGGATACTCTGCGGATTAACGCGGTCTCCAGCCCCAGACTGTCTCCGGATGGAAAGTGGGTGCTTTACACCAAGAGAGTAAGAGACATGGAAGATAAAGACATGAAAAGCATCACACACATTTGGCGCGTTCGCGTGGATGGGACCGAAACAAGGCAGTTGACTCAGGGCGATGTGAGCTGTTCTTCACCGGCTTGGTTTCCAGGGGGGAAAATGATCGCCTTTGTTTCCACGCGCGGAAAGGTAGGCGGTAATCAGGCTGGAGGTCCAGGAAGTGGGTCCAAGAGTCAGATCTTTTTCATGCACTTGGATGGAGGGGAGGCATGGCAGGTGACTGAGCATAAAGAGAGCATCCGATCCTATGAAATTTCCTCCGACGGAAAGAAGATATTGTTTACAGCCCAGGATTCTCTGAGCGAGGAAGAAGAGAAAAAGAGAAAAGAGAAGGATGATGCGGAAGTGGTAGATGAGAAATTCAGATGGAGCCATCTCTGGGTCTATGACATCGCCAAAAAAGAGGCCACTCGACTCACGGAGGGAGATTTTACAGTCAGCGATGCTCACTGGTCACCCGATTCAACCGCAATCGTCTATGTTTCCCGGGTCAACACTAAGGTTGATGACAGCTGGAACAGCGATGTCTGGGTTGTTGACCTGGAGACGAAAACTCCCAAAAAGCTGTATGAAAATCCTGGAAGCGATTCCAGTCCCCGGTGGTCACCGGATGGCAAAACCATTGCTTTTGCATCGCATCCGTATGTAGGAACGAACACCTGGTACAGGAAGCTTTATCTTGTGCCTGCCGAGGGAGGGAAGCCCAAGGTGTTGCTCAAGAATTTTGACCGGGATCTTTCGTCTCCCATCTGGTCCCCTGATGGGAAAAAAATATACTGGGGAACGGGTGACCGGACGACGAGGAACCTTTTCTCCGTGGATGTCAGGTCCGGAAAAGTGACTAAAATAGAAGCTCCTCGCGGCTCGAATTCCGGATGGGAGCTCTCCAGAGATGGAAAGTCATGGGTCTGGTCGCATTCCAATTCGAGTTGGCCCGGTGAGATCTATGCAGCGGATTTGAACTTCAAAAACAAAACCCGGCTGACTGATGCCAATCCCTGGCTGCGTACAGAAAAAATCAAACTGACAAAAGCCGAAACCATTCAATGGAAAAACAGCGATGGGCAGATGATCGAGGGTGTTCTGACCTGGCCGGTGGATTATAAGCCCGACCAGAAATATCCACTTATCCTTCATCCGCACGGCGGGCCCAGTGGCGCGGTCACTGAATACTTCAACTCGACCAATCAATTCTTTGCCGGGAATGGCTTCATGATCCTCCAGCCCAATTTTCGCGGAAGCTCTAATTATGGGCAGGAATTTCTCAATGCCAACCGCGAGAAATGGGGGATTGTCGATTACGACGACTGCATGACCGGGGTGGATTTTTGCATCGAGAAAGGCTGGGCAGATAAGGACCGGCTGATCTGTTATGGATGGAGCTACGGCGGATACATGAGCTTCTGGATTGTGACCCAGACCGACCGCTTCAAAGCGGTCTCTCCGGGTGCAGGCCTTCCCAACCTGTACAGCATGTACAGCACAACGGATATCCCTCGCTACCTGGCCTGGTTTTTTGGAACGCCCTGGGACAATGAAGATATCTACCGGAAGCACTCTCCTCTCCGTCATGTGAAGAACGTGAAGAGTCCCGTGTTGATCCTGCACGGGGCAAACGATGCTCGAGTACCGCCGACGCAGGCCGTCGAGTTTTATCAGGCTTTACGCGATCTGGAGAAAGATGTCACCTTTGTCCGCTATCCGCGCGAAGGTCATGGGATCAGGGAACCGAGACACCAACTGGATCGTCTCAGGCGGTACCTCGAATTCTTTGCCAAGCATGTCAATCTAACTCCTATCAGCGAAATAGAGGAGAAGAAAAAAGAAAAAAAGTTAGATCTTTAAGCTGAATTCAACGGGCAGCCTCCCTCATTCATGCCCCACAGCCATCCCTTGTATTGAAGAAATCTTTATTTATCATTCGAATAAATATTGACAAACATATTCAATCTGATATAATATTTCTAAATTAGAAACAAATTAATAAAAAATGGGAAAAATATGAGAGCCTTGACGAAATTAGAAGAAAATGTCCTACTCACCATTTTAAAATTAAAAGATGATGCCTATATCGTTTCTATCAAAGACCAAATAGAACGTTTCACTAACAAAAGTTTATCCTTCGGAGCACTTTATGTCTCATTGAATAGATTGATTAAGTATGGGTATCTCGAAAGCGGTGTCGGTGAATCATCTTCAGTCAGGGGTGGCCGAGCCAAAAAGTACTATAGATTAACAAAAGATGGAATATCAGCTTTAAAGAATATTCGACGACTCCAACGGCTCATGTGGGAAGATTTTGATAGTCGTGCCGATGAATTGATGAAAACATGAAAAGAAAAAATAAAGCCAGGCCTCCCCGGGTGGGTCAATGGATATTGAAGAAAATTCTACCATCTGAAGAGAGGCAATACTTAGTAGAAGGGATTGAAGAGAGATATGTGCGTGAATTCAAGGACAGAGGGCGGATTTCAGCATTATTTTGGTACCTTAAAGACATCTTTTGGACGATACCTTATCTGGTAATCGATCGCTTTTCGGGGAGGATAATAATGTTTAAAAATTATCTCAAGATCGTATTGAGAAATACGCGCAAACAGAAAGCCTATACCTTGATCACGATTGTCGGGTTCGCTATCGGGATGGCCTGCTGTATCCTTATCTTCCTCTACATTCAATTCGAACGCAGTTATGACGACTTTCACCCGGATGCAGACCGCATTTTTCGGGTGGCCCTGGCCTGGCACACATCCGACACCGTGAATTACTGGGCAACGATCAGCACACCGGCGGCTTGGGAACTTAAAGAAAAATATCCGCAGGTCGAGAAAGTGGCGCGCATCAGGAATCGGGGAAATCAACCTGTGGAATATGAGAAAAAGCTATTTTATGAAGATGGCTGCATGTATGCAGATCCCGAAATATTCGAAATTCTTTCCATCCGCGCTGTTGAAGGAAATCCAAGAGCTGCTCTTAGCCGTCCGGGAACCATGGTCATTACCCAAAGTATAGCAACAAAATATTTTGAAGATAAAAATCCCCTCGGCCAATCAATCCGAATCGGAAATGATACTTTCGAGATTACCGGAATTATTGCCGATCCTCCCGAGAATACTCATTTGAAATATAAATTTATCGGCTCATTGCTTTCGGCTGATCCTCCAAGGAAAGATAGCTGGGGAAACATCGCCTATCACACGTATATNNCCTTATACACAAAAATATTTTAAAGGAAGAAACAAGGCCCACATTTATTATCTGCAGCCTATCCAAGAAATCCATCTCCATTCTAACATCCGTCGTGAGTTCGAGCAGCCCGGAAATCCTTCGACACTGAATATTCTCGTTTTTGTCGCCGCACTCATCTTTTTTATTGCCTGTCTGAATTTCATCAATCTGACCACAGCGCGCTCGAGCCGCCGGGCTATAGAGGTAGGAGTGCGAAAAGCTGTCGGGGCACAGAGGTTACAGCTAATTTTTCAATTTATAGGAGAGTCCATTTTCCTGCTGATGATAGCCATGTCAGCAGCCTTGGTGCTGGCAGCGGCAGCGGTTCCCCGTTTTAATTCCCTGGCCGGCACCGCATTTAGCCTAACGAACCTCCTCCAGCCGGGTCTGCTTTTGAGCCTTTTCTCTCTTATGATTTTCGCCGGGATTTTGGTGGGCTTTTACCCTGCTTTTTTCCTTTCTTCGTTTAAACCGATTTTTACCTTAAAAGGATTAAAACACAGAGGTTCTCCCAGATATTCCCTGCGGAAAATATTGATTGTCGGGCAATTGTTCATCTCCGCGGGCTTGATTATCTCTACCCTGGTCATCCATAAGCAGATCCGCTTCATGAAAAACCAGTATCTGGGATTCGACAAGGAACAGAAGCTTATTGTACCGGTAAGGGGCGGTGCCTCGATCAGGGATAACTACCCAATTGTGAAAAGCGAATTAACTAGCCATGCTAACATAAGGGGCGCAACTGTCTCTTCGAGTGTGCCGGGACTGTTCTGCCGGATTACCGGTATTCTGTTAGAGGGAGAAGAATTGAAGGATGAGCATCGGTTTTACTTTTATAGTGTGGACTATGATTTTATTTCAGAATACGGCATCGAAATCATTGCCGGCAGATCGTTTCACGGCGAAAAAAGTGCAGGCAGCTCCGACGGATACATCATTAATGAGACTGCTCTGGCAGAGCTGGGATTTGGCACGCCTGAAGATGCTCTCGGCAAGAGGATTATTTGGGGAGGAGGGCAGGAAATCATTGGGGTAATCAAGGATTTTCATTTCAGCGGACTTCAGACAAAGATCGAACCGTTTTTTTTAGCGGTCAGACCTGATTATCGATATATCAGCCTTACTGTAGGCCCTGAAAATCTTGAAAACACCATTAAATTTGTTGAAGGAGTGTGGAAAAGATTATTTCCCGGAAACATTTTTGAGTACTTTTTTCTCGACAGAGAATTTGACCGCCAATACCGGTCCGAGGAACAGATAGCCCGGATGTTCAATGTATTTGTCACCCTAGGTATGTTTATCACTTGTTTAGGTATACTCGGCTTGATTTCCTACTCTGCCGAGCAGCGAACCAAGGAGATAGGTATTCGCAAGGTTCTGGGGGCATCAGGAAGTCATATTCTGATACTCCTCCAGAAAGAGTATATTCGATGTGTCTTGACGGCCAATGTTATCGCCTGGCCCGCTGCTTACTTGGCCATGCATTTCTGGCTTCAGAATTTCGCCTATCATGTCAACATTGGGATGGGGCAGTTTCTGAAGGCCGCTGTTCTGACGCTATTATTAACCCTGCTGACAATCAGTTACCAATCCATCAAATCCGCTACGGCCAATCCGGTCGATTCGCTGCGGTATGAATGAGTATCTATAGCTGAAAATCTAATCAGGACTTATTAGGATTGTCTTCCGTCATTTTTATTTTCATGCTCGAGCGTTAACAGCGGTTGACGCTTTCTGGTCCTGATTTACTCTTCTAAGCCAGGGCCCTGGCTGTCTTTTCAAGCGGAGGCGGTCGTAACCATGATGTTGGCCCGTTTCTTGGCTATCGCTCCTGTCAAGGCAGGGGTTGACCTTTTCCGACATCCTGAGCGCACAGTCCTCAGCTGGGTGCTTTTTCATTACTTCGGGGAGTTTCTCAGAGAATACGAGAGCCGGTTTGAGCGAGAGTACGGCTTCCTGCGACCCTTGATCCAGGATGTTGTTGACAAGCATCTCGACTGAGGCAATCCGATGTGCGGCTTTAGTGCATGAATCCAATGCTGTGTTGACAGAAAAACTAACATTTTCTGGTGCCCTTTTCAGGGTTGAAGCAATAATACCTGTCTGAGGAAGCACTTAACATTCTCGCTGAATCTGTGGAGTTTATCTTGACATCTTCCATCAATTACTATTAATTAGTAATTGTTTGCAACCATTTGCTGGAATGATTCGTCTGAATACATGAAAGGAAAAACATGAGAGTACTCACCCGAGCCGAAGAAATACTCCTTCTATCTATCCTCAGGCTTAATGACAACGCTTTTGCTCTTACCATCCTCAAAGAGATCAAGCAGAGTGCAGGTAAGAAGTTGACCATCGGCAGCCTCTGGGTCTCTCTGGATTCCTTGTATAAGAAGAGTTACATCGATAAAAGAATGGCCGAGGAAACGCCCACTAAAGGTGGTCGCAAAAAAGTCTATTACTCACTTACACCCTCAGGCGCCAAAGCCCTTCGGAATGCCAGGGAGTTTCAAAGATCTTTATGGAAGGGAGTGGAGCGGCAGTTGAAAAAAATCTGAGCGTGACATGATGAAACAATATACTCCTCCCCGTCTCGCGCGGTGGTTGTGGAACAAATACTGCAAAGATGAAGAAAAGTCCACATTAGTTCACGATCTGGATGATTATTTCTCAGAAATTTCAATTGACAAAAAGCGAATGAATGCCTGTTTCTGGTACTGGAAACAGGTCATCGGATCAATGCTCTGCCTTACTAAAAAACAAATCATTTTTGGAGGCAACATGTTTAAAAATTATCTGAAAATCGCATTGAGAAACATAAAAAAGCACAAAGGTTTTTCGTTTATAAATATCTCAGGATTAGCCGTAGGAATTGCATGTTTTTTCCTGATTATGCTGTATGTCCAGTTTGAAATGAGCTACGATAAATTTCATAAAAATTCGGACCGGATTTACAGAGCCGTACCAGGGCTTTATAACTATGTTTTTACTCCCCCTCCATTAGCGCCTATTCTGAAAGAAGAGTATCCGGAAATTGAGTCGATTGCACGGATATCAAGGTTTGGTATATCAAGAAGAGACAGGATATTGTTTTTACATAAGGGAAAACAAATTCTGGAGAATGATGTATTCCTTGCCGATCCGGAAATCTTTGATGTTCTGACATTAGATTTAATTAAAGGAGATCCTCAAAAAGCGCTTTCCGATCCGAATTCCATAATAATGACGGAAGCAATGGCTGAAAAGTATTTCGGAAATGAAGATCCAATGGGGAAAACTTTAACATATGAAAATTCACATGCTTTTCAGGTTACAGGGATAATGAAAAATTACCCTGAAAACTCTCATTTGTCCATTAACTTTATTATTCCCTTTGAAAACAACAGGATAGTCCAAGGATATGATCTTACAGACTGGGGATGGAACTATGTTCATACATTCTGCCTGATTCATGAAAAAGCCGACATAAAGGCTATGGAAAAAAGATCAAACGCAATGTTAATAAAACACAGATTTAACAATGAGGTGAATGAACACAATAAGGACGATCAAATCTATTTTTTTCCGATAACCAAAATATATCTGCATCCTCCGGCTGGCGGCGGGCCGTATAATTTTTTGTGTATTTTAGCATTAATAGCTTTTTTTATTCTGATCGTTGCCTGCATAAATTACATAAACCTTACGACTGCAAGGTCCGTCAACAGGGCAAAGGAGATCGGTATCAGAAAAGTAGTCGGTGCAAACAGAAAACAGCTTGTTAGACAACTTCTGCTTGAGTCCACATTAATCACCGTTTTTGCATTTTGCTTTTCACTTATAATAATTTATATGTTTCTTCCGGTATTCAACCAGCTGGTTGACAGAAACCTGTCTTTGGATCTGATGAATAATTTTCAGTTTACAAGGCTATTTCTCTTTTTGGTTGTTTTGGTAAGTATTGTATCGGGCGGCTATCCCGCTTTGTTCATTTCTTCATTTAACCCGGTTTCAACAATTAAAGGTAATTTAAAAACGAGTTCAAAAGGAAAAGTACTTAAGAACTCCCTGGTAATATTTCAATTCGGGATATCCATAATACTCATTTTCTGCACATTTGTTGTAAAGAATCAGCTCGATTTCATTCAAAACAAAGAAACCGGATTTACAAAGGACCAGATAGTCAATATTGTGGTAAGAGACAAAAATGCTCGAAAAAACTTTGAAAATATAACTATGGAGCTTCAGAAGAATCCTAAAATTATTGCTGCATCCGCTTCAAGCCATCTTCCAAACAGTATTGGGTACTCAAGCAGTATTTGGTGGCCCGAAAAAACTGAAGATGAAAAATATGTACGAAGTAATTTTGGAATGGCAGATTTTAACTTCTGCAGCGTTTTTGATATCAAAATTGTGAGGGGAAGAGATTTTTCCAAAAAAGAGTTAATTGACCGAAACGGTGCGTTTCTAATAAATGAATCAGCGGCAAAAGAGTTAAAATGGGATAATCCTTTAGAGAAAAAAATCCGTTGCTGGGGAAGTACCGGCAGAATTGTCGGTATTATGAAAGATTTTAATTTCCGTTCGTTTTATAGCCAAATTTCTCCTCTGTCCATTTTTCTTAATCCGAATATGCAGACGGAAGCTCTGGCTTTCAATGAAAGGAACGAATATTATATATCAGCTAAGATCAGGGGTGATTCTATTCCGGTAACAATTGAATTTTTAAAACAAGAGATGAAAAGATTCAGTCCTGATTATCCTTTTGAATATTTCTTTTTTAATGATTTGTTCAACATGACATACAGGAGAGTTGAAAGAACTGGGAATATATTCAGTTCTTTCGCTTTAATTTCTATATTCATATCCTGCCTCGGACTTGTCGGGCTATCGGCATACATGACTGTGATTCGCACAAAAGAAATCGGAATCAGAAAAGTTCTGGGAGCAAAATCGGTTAATATTTTTTATATAATTTCAAAAGAATTCGTAATATGGATTCTTATTTCAACTATATTTGCTTTCCCAATCGGTTGGTATTTCATGAATAAATGGCTGCAGGAATTTGCATACAGGACCGATCTGAGTGTCTGGATATTCCTTCTTTCCGGTCTGGTGGCTTTCTGTATCGCTCTGTTAACCGTCAGCTACCAGTCCATCAAAGCAGCAAGGGCCAATCCGGTCGATTCGCTGCGGTATGAATGAGTATTTACAGCTGAAAATCTAATCAGGATTTAAGAATAGCAGCCCAATCCACCAGAGTTCCTGTCTCCCCTTCACTAAGCCTGTTGCGCTTCGCTCGCAATGACGCCAAGCTGGGATTGCTGCGCGTCGCGCAATGAAAATTTAAGAGTTATTTTCTTCAGAGCGCCTTAATCCTATCTCTTCTGGACAAGCTCTTCGATTTATTTAAGGACGATCGTCTTTGAGTGTTTACCGCCTTTGGCGCAATCGAGTTTGACTGTGATGTTCCCTTTGCCTTCTACCAGGAAGTGATATTCGACTTCGCTCCTGCCTGGGATCCCGTTTGTCAGCTTCAGGTGCTTCAGATCCTTCTGGTCGATAAAGGTCACATCACTGTCTGCAGCTCCGCGGCCGCGGAAGAAGCGACGGAACCGGGCAGGTATGCCTGCGGGCATGCCCGTTGCCGCGGCACGGCCAGCGGCGAGAACTTTGACTTTGCCTTCGATTGAAAGAGTATCCGGCGGCTGAACCATGTTTGAGATGGCAGCCGCGGACATGGTCGGCATCAACCGCTCATTGTACAGAGTCACTTTTAATCGATAGAGACCTGAGGCGATTTTCTCCGCACTCACTTTTTTTATAGTGGGCAGCGGCATCTCGTCCGCATGGAGCAGACAAAAAGCCATGTTTCGATGACAGAGTTCTTCCAGCAGCCAGGAGGGGGGAACACGTCCGCTTAGTTTGGTGGTGTCGCGGTCGATTGTGACCTTTCCGAGCTGGGGATGGTCGATTTGGTGCATGGAAATGGCAGTGTTGTCCATGTCGATGTATTTATCGAAAAACTCTTCCTCTTCTTGGGTAATCTCTCCGTCATTATCCAGATCAGCCCGGGACATCCACAGTTCGTTAGAAAAAGAATAAATACCGAGCATGTCGTAGGTGAAGTCGATAAAACCGCCCCAGACCGTGTACAGATCCTTCCAGATGATAATGTACTCGTAGCCCTCTATTATTCTTTCGCCTTTCCTCCCGATTTCATCCAAAACCATAAGGTCGCTTCTGGGAAGCTCCCCATGGAGTTGGGCTCCGGGATTCCGCAAGATCATGCCGCCAGTGTTGTGAAAAGCCTGGACGCCGGCAATATTCGGATGGGTATAGAAGAAATCTCTGGTGGCTTGGGATTCCGGCCAGTAAAACGGATAGGATCCTGCGCCGCGCTGAATGTAGTTCGGCTGCCAGTAAGAAGGCCAGTCTCGGTTGGCGTCATAGCCGCCTCCACCATCCTCGTTGTAGCGGCCATCACCGTCATTATCGATTCCCTCGCTGCCGATGTATTTATAATCACCCAGTTCATCCGGTTTGCCCTTGATATTCTTCTGGATCGGGACCAGTCGGTCGCCGATATCGTTCAAGCGGTGTGTTCCCTCGCCGGGCTTAACCTTGATGTACATGGCGCCGACTTCTCCGTCGCCATCCATGTCTTCGGGACCATCCTCATCATAGAGACCATCGCTGTCGCTGTCCATCGGGACCTGTCCTGAGCGGGCACTGCCTCCGGAGTGAAGCCACAGGTCTCGGCCGTCGGGATTGACTGAGGGAAAGATGTAGAAGACACGTTCATCGACCAGTTTTCTGATTTTATCGTTGTAATTATAGTTTTCCATCAGATACCAGATGGTGTAGATCCCGACTTCACCTCCCTGAACCTCGTTGCCGTGAATATCTGCGTCCATATACATCGCGCATTTTTGCAGTTCACTGCCGGTATCAGGATTGTTGATCGTCATGTACCAGATTTCGCGTCCCTGGTAAGATTTCCCGATAGAGCGCAGTTTTAGGAATTTGGGATAGGCTTTTTCCAGCTTGCGCAGGGCCTCTTCCACTTCCTTCCAGTCATAGTAGTGATTGAAAGACAATTCGACCTTTCTCGCGTTCCACTTTCTTGGCAGAAATTTCTGGGCAAAAATCAGTGATGCGCTCATTGTGATCGTAAGGATTGCTAGTGCCAGTATCATCACTTTTTTATTTTGTTTGATTTTCATTTCATTCACCTCCGCCTTTATTTGAGGACAACCGTTTTCTTAGTTGTCCCGCCTCCGTTCATGGCCCATAGAGTAACATCGATCTTTTTTCCAGGAGGGGATATGATGACCCACTTGAATTCTCGTTCAGCACCAGTGTTTAAGGATGGCGTGTCATTCCTTTTATTCCCTCCGAAGAGCTTCATACTCTTATCATCTTCGAATTTCAGTCTCAACATGATCGAATTGATGTTGCGGGTTCTCTGCCCCATGGCTGTCTGGTAAGGGAATTTTCCCTTGTTGTGGATCTTGATTTTCAGCTCGAAAAGGTTGGAGGACAGCTTCTTCACTTCCGGTTCATCCATAGTGATCTCGGCGAACTGAGATGCCAGGTAAAGGGCGAATTCCGCATGGCTTTTGCTTAAGGCCGGAATCTGGTCAGCCGGCGGGTTGACACGCAAGTAGGGCTGGAATCCTCCGATTTCCACTTCGCCGAGCTGTTTATGATTGAATTTGGTCCATTTGACAAAACCTTTTCCCTCGTTTTTCTCATCGATCCATTTCAGCCATTTTTCATCATTGCTCGTGGTTTGGGCCTGGGTTGAAGGTCTTGCGCCCATCTGGAATTGACGGAACATCGCCGCCCGGTCTCTTGTTGTTTGCTGTTTGACTTCCGGTTGGGCTCCACTTTGCTTCTTGGTCGGAGGTCTTCTCTGCTCTTCCTGTCTCAATGACCAGAGATTGGCGGAGAAAGCAGGGACACCGAATTGAAAATACGCCCATTCCAGCAGTGAGCCTGCGGGCTTTTCTGATTCAGCGCTTTTAATACCTGTGATTTCCTTGTATTCGTTACTGACATTTGTGAAAAGGTTGACATCACCTCTATTCGTCCTCTTTGGCTGAGGGTCGGTTGGCGGTGGGAGTTGTTCCTCCTGGGCGCCCCTGCGGCGTCCCATAAAGAAGACCATGCCCATAGCTGCAGCTGGCCGTCCGACACTGGGAGGCTGAGGAAAAGTCGGGGTTCCGCATTCGATACCCGTCCCGGCAGCCAGATTGTCGAATTTTGAAAAGAGCAGGACTCCGCAGATGTTTTTGTGGGGCTGTGTCTTGAGTTCGGGGACGTATCTCGTCATGAAGTCGATGAAGGATTGAGTCTCCAGCTCTGATACCGGATAAACACCGAAGCCTTTGGGTTTGTACCCGAAGTTGTGAGGGAAATTCCGGTTGATGTTAAACCCTCCCAGACCGTCCTCATTATAGAGCTCATCCCCGTCGTTATCGATGCCTTCAGTGTAAATCTTGTAGAGCTTGTCTAGAGGGGTGTCATCTTCCTTCTTCTTCATCAGTCTTGGGTCTTTATCATCGATGAACCAGTCGCCTTCCTTATCTTTGACTCGCATCATCGTGATCATCCCGTCACCATTAAGGTCTTCAGGGCCATCCTCATCGACCCGCCAATCGTAATCCTCATCGCGAGGCTTGAGATTGCCGGAGTGTTCCTGGAGAGTCTGGTTAAAAAAGAGTTCTGCTCCATCGGGATTCAAACGGGGAATGATGTAGAATGTGCGCGTGTCCAGGACTTTGGTCACTTTTTCATCCTTGCCGTACTGCTCCACCAGATATTTAGCGATATTGAGAGCGACTTCGCTGCCGATCACATGGTCTCCTTCCAGGTTGCCGCAGATGAGAAGCGCCTGTTTTTCGAGGGGAGAAGGGCCTTTCACTCCGGATACCCGCAGCATCCAGAGGTCTCTTCCCTTGAGAGTTTTGCCGATGGAGGTCAATTTGGTGATCTTCGGATTCTGACCAGCGACTTGCTTTAAGGCGTTGGTCAGAGCTTGGTAGTTGTTGTACCCGGTAGAAGGGCTGTCTTCTGCGGGGATTGCCGCTGGAAGAAGAAAAAATGAAAAAAGCAGCATGAGTGTAAAAATGATTTTGGCGAGATTCCTCATAGATTATCCTCCTTTATTTATTTTTTTTGGTCTGATTATTTTAATGAAAAAGAGGTTGGACATTTTCGTCTGAATAAGTAGAGTTGAAACTTTATATAAAAACAGAGATAATTTCAACCTTTTACTTCTTCTTACTTCTTCTTGATTAAAGCATGTTCACTTGTACGAAACATTCAGTTTTCTTGCAGCTTCTTTTAGCTTTTTATCCTCTGTCCATATAGGTGTTTCGGAAAGGAGAGCGGAGGAGAGAAGATATACATCCACATAGCCAAGGCCTATGCCCACTAATTGATGCGCATCAATGAGTTGCAGTACTTCCTCATGTTCTGCGGTCATGGCTGAAGGAAGGGCCTGCATGAGAGAAAGGATTTCTTCTCTGTTGAGGAGATTACCACATGCCAGTTCGCCGATGATAAAAGAATGACAAACAACATGCCCGTTCAATAAAAGGTCCTTGAGATGAGGATTCCCTTCTCGAAAATGAGATACCCAGATTGATGTATCGACGAGAACCATCGGAACTCGATTTATGTTCTTCTCCGTGGAATAGGACGTAGAGATTTCTCGGTTCTTCCCAGTCTTGCCAGTCTTTTTGCGCTTTCAAGAGATATCAATGCTTCTAATCCACGCCTGACCAGAGAGGTTTTTTCTCTAATACCTGTCAGTTTTGATGCTTTGTCCAGAAGTTTTTCATCAATATTTAGTGTTGTCCTCATATGCATATATATGCATAAAATATGCATATATGTCAAGGTGTTAGTTAAATGATACTGCATGAGTAAGATAAAGAAGTGGGATCAAAACATTTAAGATTGTGATCAAAACATTTAACCCATATTCCCCATATTAAACACGAAAATCGCTTAACAAAATCACTCTAACTTGTTATTATATAACAAGATAGAGGTTGATCAGGACACAAAAAATGAAGCACACAATGGGTGAAAGACTAAACATTCGTTTCAACAGAAAAATTAAGCTTGAATTTCATGATGCAAGATTGACATTTGGTGGTGGTCTTCTTGCTTACCAGGAGCTTGATGAGGCATTGGGATTATTTAATTCGGCTTCCGATGTTATGAATGATAAACGGACCGGGCGCAATATTCAGCATGATATGACCAACCTGCTGCGCCAATCTGTATACAGCCGTCTGGCAGGATATGAGGATGTCAATGATGCTCAGCGTTTGGCAATTGATCCAGTCATGAGGGCTGTCACCGGAAAGAGGAAGAATGCCGCCAGTGTCAATACAATCGGGTGTTTTGAGTCAGAGATTCTGACTCTAAAGAAAACATTTATAGCTTATCTGAAATTAACGGAAGATGGGTTCAAAAAGCTTTGGAAAGATCGCCTCATAATCGAGTCATTCTAGATATGGACAGTTCAGAGAGTCCTGTACATGGAGAGCAGGAAGGTTCTGCATACAACGGTCATTTCAAATGCAATTGTTATCATCCTCTGTTTTGCTTCAACCAGTACGGCGACTGTGAGGGAGCGATGTTGCGTTCAGGCAATGTGCACAGTGCTGATCGTTAGAAGCATCTGCTGGAACAGATTGTTCGGCGGTATGAAAACAAGAAGGTCAGGAAGTACTTTCGTGCTGATGCTGCATTTGCGAAACCTGAGATTTATGAATACCTTGAAGAGAAAGGGCTCTTGTATGCAATCCGCCTTCGGGCGAATGATCTCTTGTATGATGAGATTAAACATCTGCTGACTCGTCCTGTTGGTCGTCCTTCGAGAAAACCGGTTGTGTGGTTTCATGATTTCAAGTACCGGGCTGCAAGCTGGAAAAAACTGCGTCGTGTGGTGGCGAAGGTTGAGTGGCACAGTGGAGATTTATTCCCGAGAGTAGGTTTTATCGTGACCAATATGAGTGCCAAGGCAGAGGGTGTTGTTCGATTCTACAATGGACGAGGGATTGCTGAGCAGTGGATAAAAGAAGGCAAGTATGCTCTCAACTGGACGCGACTTTCATGCAAACATTTCCATTCGAATCAGGTGAGGCTAGGTTTGTTTGTTCTGGCTTATAATCTGGGCAACTTTCTGCGGCGCTTGGTTCTTCCTAGTAAAGTCAAGCACTGGTCACTTCGGACTCTGCTTGTAAAACTGATAAAGATCGGAGCTAAGGTTCTCAGACACAGCCGTTATATCACGTTTCAAATGGCAGAGGTTGCCATAAGTAAGGAGATATTCGCCGAGATAATATCTCGGATCAATCGATTACGATGTTGTTCATTGCAATGAGTTGCTTTTCGATGCAACCAGAAGGACAGGTATCTCTGATCGTTAGATTTTTGGAGAAAACAACGAATATCAAAGAACATTGTTACGTATTGATGCCAAAATTGCTTGAGAAGTGCTTTATTATGCAAAAGAGGAGCCTAAGGCTAGATTACGAAGTAACGGAATCTTGGCCATTCTCTATCACAAAGTTGATATGGGGAATATTTATTTTTGTTTAGATGCGTACATAGTTTGTTCGAGAATGGACATATAGTGCTGAACATACATTTGAAAATCCTGGGAGGTAATATTGGCATGTTTTTTGCAAATATAGGGAATGTGGATTATTTCTAGATGTCAGGGAAAAAATTTGCGGTTTTTTTATTGACATGGTGGACGGCGAACATTATAATATGTATCAAACGTACGTAAAATACGTATTAAAAGGATAATCGGTCATGAAAGTACTAACGGTTTTAGAACAGCTCATACTCTCTGCAATCGTCAACCTTGAAGATGAGGCCTATGGAGTAGCTATCCGAAACAAAATAAAATCTTTCACGAGAAAAAGCATCATGTACGGGACACTCTACAACGCCCTAGACCAACTGCTGCGGAAAGGCTACATAAAAAAGACGACAGGCAAACAGGCAGTAGGGAGAGGTGTTCACGGCCGAGTTTATTATGCCTTGACACCTGCCGGTAGAAAATCTCTTCTGTCTGCCTTCAAACTTCAGAGAACCATCTGGGACAATATCCCGGATCTGATTAAGGATTGTGAATCATGAGATATAATCCTTCTCGACCTCCTCGACTGGCCCGGGTGATCCTGTCCTGCATGAAGAGGTACATGCAGGAACATTCCGTCTGTATCGAGCTCGAGGAGGAATTCAAGGTAATAGCTGAGCAACAGGGACCACTGAGAGCCACACTCTGGTACTGGGGACAGGTGGTCTATTCGATTCCCACCTACATTCGAATGCGTCTTGGGATAGGAGGGGCAATGTTAGTCAATTATTTTAAAATGACTATGAAAAACATCAAAAGACACAAAGGGTATCACTTCCTCAACCTGTCCGGCATCGTTGTGGGGATGACATGCTGCCTCTTGATCTTTTTTTATATCTATTATGAGTTCAGCTTTGACAGATATCACAATAATGCAGACGATATTTATCGTGTGGTTGTGAAGCACTCCTTCGAACATAGAGAAACCGATATGTTCACGACTTCTCCAGGTCCTCTTGCTCCTGCCCTTAAAGAAGAATTCCCCGAAGTTCTCAAGACCACAAGGGTAAGAAAAAGTTCTTCTGTGTTCAGATACGAAGGAAACACCTTTTATGAGAATCGTCTATATTTTGTCGACCAGGAATTCCTGGATATCTTCACCTTCCCCCTCATCTCAGGAGACGACAAAACCTGTCTGAGCGAGCCATTCTCTCTCGTCATAACTGAAGAAATGGTAAAAAAATATTTTGGGAACGAGGATCCTCTGGGAAAAAGCCTAGTAACAAATAGCTCCAGAGAGTATAAAATTACTGGAATTATTAAAAATGTCCCATCGAATTCTCATCTTCAATTTGACTTCCTTGCCTCCGTTCTAACATACAAATACCTGGGTATTCAGCATATCTTAGAAATTTGGGAGGACCATAATTTTGTCACATATATTCAGCTGCGGCAGAATGCCAGCCATCTTGACCTGGAAAGAAAATTGCCAGAATTCATAGCCAGGAATCGTCAGGGAGATTATGCTCCTGTCTACAAAATACAGCCTTTAACAGATATCCATTTTTACGGAAAATTCAATGATGAATTGGGCGTTAACAGCGATATCAGATACATTTACATCTTTTCTGCGGTGGCTTTCCTCATCCTGCTCATCGCAAGTTTCAACTATATCAATCTCTCCACGGCAAGATCGGAAAACCGTGCCCGGGAAGTCGCGATAAAAAAAGTCATCGGCGCCAGTCGACTCACGCTTTTTCTACAATTCATGTACGAGTCCATAGTTTTTTGCTTCATCGCTTTTGGGCTCTCCCTGATTATTGTGAAGATCATCTTGCCGGGCTTCAGTTCTCTCATCAATAGAAACCTGGATTTCAGCCAATTTTTCAGGGGAGAACTCATAACTGCCTCCTTCGGTATCATTTTTTTTGTCGGGATTGTAGCGGGTATTTATCCTGCTCTTTTCCTTTCCTCATTTAAGCCGACAAGGATTCTCAAAGGAGTTTTTAAATCAGGATCAAGAGGTTCGACAGTTTTCCGGAATTCTCTTGTGACGAGTCAATTCGTTATCTCGGTTATTCTGATCACAAGCTCCATCATTGTATACAATCAACTCCAGTTTATCCTGAATAAACAACTGGGCTTTGATAAAGAGCATATCATCACTTTTTATATGAGGGATCCGAGGTTAAGGAACAATTGTGAAACATTTAAAAGCGAGCTGAAAAAAAATCCAGCAATACTGGATGTGACTGCGTCCGGCAGCCTGCCCCATGATATTCAACGGGCAACAAGGGCAAAATGGGAAGGCAGCGGGGAGAACCAACCTTTAATCTATTATGTGGAGGTGGATTATGGATTCTTGGATTTTTACAAGATTCCTTTAGTAAAAGGCAGGGAATTTTCGAAACAGTATGGGTCGGATCAGAAAGAAAAAATCCTTGTGAATGAAACAGCCGTTGCAATGACAGGCTGGGAGAATCCCATTGGAAAGAAGATCAAAAGCTGGACCATTATCGGAGTGATAAAAGATTTTCATTTTGCGTCCATGTATATGAATATAGCGCCCCTTGCTCTTTCTCTCGATCCAAGAGGATTTCTTTTTTTGTCCGTCAAGGTCAGTTCATCAGACATACCTTCTGCACTGGCATTTATCGAGGAGAAGTGGAAAGAGTTCTCCCCTAACTATCCTTTTTCCTATTCCTTCCTGGATGAGCGAATCGAAAGATGGTACCAAACCGAGAAAAACTTATCCCGCATTTTTATGGCTTTCACTACGATTGCCATTGTTATCGCCTGTCTCGGCCTTTTCGGACTCGCCTCTCATTCTGTAGAAAAAAGGACAAAAGAGGTCGGAATAAAAAAAGTGCTGGGCGCAACCACGTCAAATATAGTATTCCAGCTCGGAAAAGACCTCATTAAATGGGTCATCATAGCCAATATCATTGCGTGGCCGGTGACATACTTTGCCATGAACAAGTGGCTGCAAAACTTCGCCTACCGCACACCCCTCCAGACATGGACTTTTCTGGCAGGAGGTTTGATGGCACTCGTCATCGCATCGCCATCACCACAGTCTGCTACCAGGCAGTTAAGGCTGCCACAGCCAATCCTATCGATTGCCTTCGCTATGAATAAACAATTTGCATTCAATGCATTTGTGGCACGTGGGAATCGGTCTACTCGCACATCGGGCTCATAACCCGGTTTAAGATATAGTGGAGTTTTAGATTTATGAAAATGCAAGATAAAAAAATTGAATTGGGATTGAGACAGGATTTCGTTTTTATTCTGTTTTTAAACTAAAGCAGTTGAAACATCGTACATATAAAAGGAAATGCAGTTTTCCTCTAAAATGGGCAACAGTCAAATAGAAAAGGGCATTTCAATCGATCGATACGGTGTCAATTTAGAAAAATCGAAAAAAAAAGGAGGGATCAAGATGAAAACCGATCGAAGAGCATTCTTTCAGAAAGGCGCCATTCTTGGTGCGGGTTTAACACTCGATCGCTTAGGGCTTTCTGCGAAAACCAGGGAGAATCCTGCGCAGAATGCGAGTTATGATATTTTCGATGTCATAAAAAATCGCCGCTCAGTTCGCAAATTCAAATCAACACCTGTTCCAAAAGAACATCTCGACAAGATATTAGAAGCGGCGAATTATGCACCCTCTCCGAGCAACCGACAGGCTTGGAGATTTCTCGTCATCCAGGACCGGGAAACGCTCGACCAGATCAAGGAGGAATGTATTAAAAAATCAGGAGAGAAAAGCAGGCAGTACTTTACAGATTATCTCTCAGCTCCTGTATACGTGGTTGTGCTTGCAGACACAAAGACAAGAAATCCCGCAAATGACATCATAGGCGGTGCCTTAGCGGCTGAGAATCTCATGTTAGCCGCACGGGCATTGGGCTATGGGACTGTATACTGTGCGAATTCCATCCGGGAAGATATCACCAAGCAGGTTTTGAAAATTCCGGACAATTATAAACGCCTGTGCATCACACCAATAGGTGTTCCTGCAGAGTGGCCAAAGTCTCCTAAAAAGAAGAGCGTGGAAGAAGTGGTTTTGCACGGAAAATTCAAGTAGCAACGAGATAGCTAAGAGGTCACATCTTAATCGGCAAAGGGGACGGGTCTGAGCATTTGACTTTTTTTTGGGCGAAAGTCTGTTTTAAAATATGATATTTGGAGAACATTCCCGGAAGGAGACATGTCCTTTTATTCTAAACATTTTTTTCTGAACGACTGATTTTTCCCCAAAAGAAATATTTTGAATTTGATTTCAAGCTCTGAGCTGACCAAGTAAAAGATATCGATATATTCAAAAGCGGGTCATTGACAAATACCAATAACGAAAATAGAGTTAAAATTGAGAAAAGTCAGTGCACTTTATGCACAGAAGATTTTATTGACCGGGCATAAACAAATAGATATTTTTATACGTGATCAATTTTTTTTTGAGGAGGACGACTCATGAGACATCATCTAATTCGTTGGTCTGTTGTAATCGTTTTTATTGGCCTTTTATCCCTGTCATGCAGCCAGGAAGATGCGAAACAGCGAGAGCTGGAGCCCATAAGAGGAGAATCCATTTTTGATAGAGTTATCAATATTGAACCGGAGATTCACACTGAAATCCCGGAGGTGCCGCGCTGGTGCGGTCAATTAGAGCTTAAAATACAACGCATAAATGTGGGTGACTGTGAACTTTATGTCGAGGAGGAAGGCAAAGGAACACCGCTCGTTCTGATCAACGGCGGTCCAGGGGGAACACATCATTACTTTCACCCCTGGTTTTCCCGAGCGAAGAAATATGCCCGAGTCATTTATTATGACCAGAGAGGCTGTGGGCTGTCGGATTACAATCCGGGCGAGAGCGGATATTCCGTTGAGCAGGCTGTAGAGGACCTCGACAGCATCCGCAAAGCTCTGAATATAGACAAATGGGTTGTCTTAGGCTACTCCTACGGAGGATTCCTGGCGCAGTATTACACCATTCATTATCCGGAACGTGTGGCGGGCTTGGTGCTGATGGGTGCCTCCACTGGCATGTGGGTTGAGATGGAACGTTCCAGACAGGGAGAATTCATATCGGATGAGGAAAGAAACAGAATGAGAGAGATCCGAAAAGAGTTGAGGAAAATGGCCCAGGAGAATGACTGGCCTTCGGAAAAGACTCTCGCTCTTCTTGTTTACAATAACCATTTGAACGGAGATTGGAAGAGGCAGAATTATTACAGACCATCACGGGAAAGCCTGGCGCGGATGGCTCTGTATGAGTGGGTGCATGACCAAAACAATTACAGGGGAATGATTTTCAGTAGCCAGTACAAGGTCAATTTGACCGGCGCTTTTGAAAACTGTCCTGTCCCGACCCTGATAACAGAAGGCCGGTGGGATTTAACCTGGAACACGGATAAACCCGATATCCTCCACAAGAATCATCCCGGCTCTGAGTTGGTCTTTTTCGAGAAGGCCGGCCATGGCATCTACGAAGAAGAACCGGACAAGTTCTTCAGAGTTCTCAAAAACTTTATCAAAAAGCTCCCGGACGTTTCCTCATCTGACATCAGCGCCTACAAGGAATATCTTATCGAATGGGATAAGAAGAGGAAGGAAAACTTTGAGTACAAAATTAGATCCGCGGGGTGGGGCCGGAGCGGGAGTGAAAAACTCGCCGCTGATTATTCCCGGGAGTGGCTGGGCCAATTCACCACTTCCACGCATTTTCTGAGGTCCGGATTTGCCCTTTATGATGTGAAAAACTATGAAGAAGCGCTCTTTATTTTTGAACAAATGCAGGCATTCATGAAGGAAAAAGCAGAAAAAGAATATGAGGCTTTCGCTTTGATCTGGCAGGGCCATATGCTGGACCTTCTGGGGAAAAGGAAAGAGGCTCTCGCTTGCTATACGCAGGTGGCAGATATGAATATTGATGAATCCTGGCAGCATTCTCAATACGGGTTAACGTATAAACTCAGCCCTTACGCCAAGGAAAGAATGATAACACCGTTTAAAAGGATCGAGAACAAAGATTAAGATTGAGGAAAGGAGAGGAGTGAGAAACAGGCAGTTCTTTTTTTTGTTCATTCTTTTTATTCTGGTGTCGGCAAGCTGCTCCAGAGCCGTCTCAAATGCGGAGAAGATCGATGCCAGAATCAAACGGGCCATTGATTCGTGGGTGGATCCCAAATCTTTTGACAGCTGTATAACTGGATTCAAGTTGCTGGTTGATGCGGTTATCATTGCCGCTCCGGAGACGGGATTTCCGGCTGAATTCAAAGAGTATATGTCAAAGGCCAAAAAGCTTTTTAATTCAAGCAGTGTCTTAAATCCCGAAGTATTTGTTTTGCTGAATGATTCCTATCGGATGATTAATTCAGGAGAGAATTTTCAGATGCCCGCTGACTTGTCAAATCCAGATGATACGCTAAAGTATGCCTATCAAAGGGCTGAGATGGCTCGTGAACATCTCAAGCAGGGGCAACCACGTGAATGCATCAAAATCCTTTTGGAAATAGTGATAGTCTATGTCACCCCAGTGAAAACAGTTTCTTGAATAGTAAGAATTCAATCTGTTTTTAAAAATTGAGATGAGAATAAGCAATTCAATACCATCTGTTCTAAGGGGGAAAAGCATGAAAAAACGAATCCTGACTCTTTTATTGGTTCTTTTTCTTGGATTATCCACGCCTTTTGCCCAGGATGTCGTCCTTTCTTCAGGAACACCCGAAGAAGCGGGCATGTCCGCTGCGATGCTCAAGGAAAGTGTCCGGTTTTTTGAAGAGGCAGTTGAGCGGGATGAACTGAGAAGTGTCGTACTTCTGGTCGCACGCAACGGGAAGATCGTGCTCCACGAGGCGATCGGATGGAGGAACAAAGACAAAAAGATTCCGATGGAAAAAGACACGATGTTCCGGATGGCCTCGAATACCAAACCGATCATTGCCACAGCTGTTAGCATACTCGTTGAAGAAAAAAAGCTGAGTTATAATGATAACGTTCGGAAGTATATTCCCTCGTTTGACAACTACCGTTCCGGCTTCATAAAAATACATCACCTCCTGACGCACACCAGCGGTTTCCGGATCCGTCCGATTTTTTACACTCCATTGATACAGAAATCAGCCGAACAACCCGATGCCCCTAACCTGCAGCTTGAAGTCGCGCGTTTTGGCGAGACAGGCGCCGATGAGATGCCCGGCACAACCTACAGCTACAGCAATGCCGGTTTCAATACTCTGGGCGCGTTGATTGAAATCGCATCGAAGCAGCCGCTGGAGGCCTTTATGACGGAAAGAATTTACAAACCCCTCGGCATGACAGACAGCTACCACCATGAAGTGGCTGAAAAGCTCGATGGAAAACTGAAACGGATGTCGGTGGTGTATGGAAGAAAGAAAGATAAATGGGTACCGGCATGGACGCCCGGTGACCCGCCCCAATATCCATTTATTCGGGCATCAGGCGGTATGATCTCGACCGCTATGGATTACGCCGTCTTCTGTCAGATGTTTCTCAACGAAGGCATCTATGATGGAAAGCGCATTCTCAAGGAAGAAACAGTCAAACTCATGACATTGCCGCACACAGCTTCAATCTACACGCCCGAAGAGCGGGAGAAACGGACAGGCTTTTATGGATACGGATGGAGTGTTTCCAAGGATGGAATGTTTTCGCACGGGGGTTCGGACGGAACCGCCGCCTTGGTTGACCCGGAGAAGAAGCTTATTATCCTGATCTTCACTCAAACCCGCGGAGGGGGAAGACTGCGTGTGCCCTTTTTAGAAATGGTGAACGCATCCATCCGTCGATAGAATTTATAAAGATATAGACCTTTTGACATGTCATTGCAGACCTTTTAACATGTCATTGCGAACGCAGCGTGGCAATCTCGTAAATAAGGGTGTCGATGCGAGAGTTGCGTGGCAATTTCATATAAAGAAATGCTTTTTTAACTACGAGATTGCTTCACTCCGCTCGCAATGACATTATAAAAACGTTACCGAATTACTGAGCGAGTACAACATGCCCTTTTTTGAGAATAGGGATAATCCCCCTTTTTTAGATATAATAACTAAAAGGGACAGTCCCAAAAAAAGGGGCCTGTCCCCTTTTTTTTGAGGAGAGGATGACATCATGTGTTTAAGGAAAAAACCATCACTGAACAAACTTAACTTCATCATTTCCCTTCTGCTCGGCACAGTTGCATTCCTGCTGGTGAGCTGCGCGCCCTCCTATGATGTGGTCATATCGGGTGGCCTGGTCTACGACGGCACAGGAATCACTCCCTATGAGGCGGACATTGGGATAAAGGACGGAGTAATAAGAACAATAGGGAAAATCAAAACATCTGGGAATGTGAATATCGCTGCGGAAGGATTGTATGTCGCACCGGGATTTATCGATATTCACACCCATTGTGATTATGGGCTTCAAGTGGATGAATTGAAAAATGCAAAGAACTATCTCACTCAGGGCGTCACAACGGTTGTGACAGGAAATTGTGGAGGCGGGACATATCGAGTCGAAGAATTTTTCAGCAAACTCGAATCCCAGGGAGTAGGACCCAATGTCATCCATTTAGTCGGACATGGAACGATCAGGAGAGAAGTGATGGGCCAAGAGGCCCGGGAGCCGACTGCCGATGAGCTCGAAGAAATGAAAAAACTCATTGCCCAGGGAATGGAAGGCGGGGCTGTCGGGTTTTCGACCGGTCTTTTTTACGCTCCGGGCAGTTTCGCCAAAACAGAAGAGATAGTCGAGCTGGCACGCGCAGTCAAAGAATATAGCGGGATATATGCCTCCCATATTCGCGATGAAAGCAATTACACCATCGGATTAAAGGAGTCCATTAAAGAAGCCATTGAAGTCGGTGAACGGGCTGGCATTCCAGTGGAGATATCTCACATTAAAGCGCTCGGCAAACCCGTTTGGGGACAATCCGCTGAAGTCTGCACACTCATTGAAGGGGCACGGGAGAGAGGCGTCAGAGTCTATGCTGACCAGTATCCCTATATGGCATCGAGCACAGGACTTTCCGCTGCTGTTATTCCGAGATGGGTCCAGGCCGGTGGTGAGATGAAAAACAGATTGAACGACCCGGAGCTTTTACCCCGGATAAAAAAGGAAATCGCAGAAAATATTGACCGGAGGGGAGGACCCGAGTCTCTGGTTATCGTTTCATTCTCGAAAAACAGAGAGTTTGACAGGAAAAACCTGTTGGAAATCAGCAGAATGATGAAGAAGCCAGTCGTTGAAACGGCAATATATCTGGTCCTGAACGACAGCCCGAGTGTCATATCACACAACATGGCAGAATCGGACCTCGAATACTTCATGAAAAGGCCTTATGTCATGACAGGTTCGGATGGAAACATCCAGATTCCGGGCAGAAGTTTTCCTCATCCCCGAAGCTATGGGACGTTCACACGAAAAATCCGCAGATATGTGATCGAGAATAAATGGCTCACGATGGAACAGGCTATTCGGGGGGCGACTGGCCTTCCCGCAGAAGCGCTGGGTCTGGATGATCGAGGAAGACTCAAGAAAAGGTTTGCGGCGGATATCGTTGTGTTCGACCCTGATGAAATCTCGGATAGGGCGACGTATGAGAATCCCCATCAATACAGTGACGGAATTCGATTTTTGTTCATAAACGGCGAAGTCGTTATCGAAGACGGCAGCTATAACGGTAAACTTGCCGGAATCCCCATACGGATGAACAGGAAGTAGGCTGGCTTTTTTCCTCAACACAGAAAGTCGCGAATTTTCTAGAGTCAAGGATTAAATCATTCTTTACCTTTTTGAATAATTTTTCAGATTAGTAAAACAGGCTTTTTATGATTAAAGAGAGTGAAAGGGTGGATGATTCTGTTTGGAAAGATCAGGAATCTTTTATTCCTTAAGATTCAAACAACACTGGCAAATTTTTTAAGCTTCTCTTATTTTTTAAAAAAATAATTAAAAAAGACTTGACAAACAGCACATTGAGACTTATAGTATACACTGAAGGAGTTACTAATTGAGCCAAAAAGAAATTATTCAGACTTTAGAGAAATTCGGGCTGTCCAGTTATGAAGCGAAAGCCTACCTGGCCATTCTCTCTGAATACCCGTTAACTGGATATAAACTGAGCAAGATTTCTGGCGTGCCTCGCTCCCGTATTTATGAGACTATCGAAAAGCTCACGGCCAAAGGATTAGTGCTCACTCAAGAGGGAGAAACAAGCCTTGTCAAACCTGTGAGCTTTGAGTCGTTTTTGGAGAGAAAGGAGAAAGAGAATAGGCAGAATATAGACTCCCTGAGAAAAGCATTGTCTCAGCTTGAAAAACCACCCGAGGATCAAGGGGTCTGGAACATTTCCGGAAGGGATAAAATCATTGAGGCGGCCAATCAGCTTATTTCTCAATCCAAAAAACATGTTTATATAGAGGGTTTTAACCAAGATTTTGCGCTCATTAAAGATGCGCTTTCCAAGGCAGAGGAGAGAAAAGTCTCTATCCTTGGAGTCTATTGTGGAGATGAAAAAGTAGAAATCGGAAATCTCATTCCCCACAGAGGCGAGGTGTGTACTTGCTGCCAGGATATCGCTTTGAGTGTTGACACCGAACAGGCTCTCGTGGGGTATACTTTTCCTGCTGACCATGCCAGTGTGGCCTTAACCAAGAATCCGGGGATCATTTATATTATCGAAGAATACGTCAAGCATGAAATATTCATAAGTCGAGTCTTCAACATGGTCGATAAAGAGATTTTGGACAAATTGAGTAAGGTTTATCAGGAAGTTATGGACAAGCTGCCTTAATTTTTTTTAGCCAAAATGATAGTAACTACTTTAATGAATACTAAAGGAGAGAATAAATGGTAGTCACCAAAGCAAAAACATCGGACCTGCCGGGAATTTTTGGTTTGCTGAGAGATAGTGACTTGCCATTTGAGGGAGTGGCTGAAGATCCCAGGAATTTCATTGTTATCAAAGATGGTCGAGAGATTATCGGCTGTGCAGGCCTCGAAATCCAAGGAGGGACAGGCCTCCTCCGGTCCGTGGCTGTCAAGAAGGAGCGACAGGGTCAAGGATTGGGAATGATTCTGATCAGCAGAATCTTCAATTTTGCCAGGAATAAACACATAAAGAAACTTTATCTGCTGACCATCGACGCATCTCAATTTTTCTCCAGATTTGGGTTTGAACGGATTGAGAGGAATAAAGTCGACCCAGTCATTCAGCAGGCTGAAATGTTCAATTGTTGTTGTCCTGGTTCACCTATCGTCATGGTTAAAGATCTGAACAGAGGAGAAAAGAATGGTCATACTGCAAGAAGGGCTTAGGATTCTTGAATTCATTGCTAGGGCTCTTCTCCATATCCTGCCTTATTTTCTCTTAAGTGTAATCATTGCGGCAGGCGTTAACCAGTTTAATTTCAAAGAAAAAATGGTTGAATTCATGAGAAGAAAAGCTGTTTACGCCATTGTCATTGCCACTCTGATCGGTGCGGTCAGCCCTCTCTGCTCATGCGGAGTTATCCCCACGCTTTTTGCCTTCCTGCAGATTGGGGTTCCCCTGGCTCCCATCATGTCTTTCTGGATCACATCACCTGTGATGAGTCCGGAGGCATTCCTCATCACCTGGGGAAATTTGGGATTGGAATTAGCTTTAGCCAGGCTCTTTGCCACAATCTTGATGGGAATAGCTTCTGGGTTTATCACTTTAAAGTTATTCCCTCCAAGATCAACATCTGCGGGCTTCCTGAAACTTTCATTGGCCAAAAACACCGCAGCCTGCGGCTGTAAAGCCGAATCTCCTCCAAAATTACTCTCTTCTAATCCAGCTGGGTTATCAAAGTGGGAAAAGTTCCTTAATGACCTGAAAAAAATCACGTTATTCCTCGGGGGTTGGCTGGTTGTTGCTTTTCTTCTTGAGGCTATAATCATTTTTTATTTTCCCAATCATTTAATCAAAGGTCTTTTTGGCCAACAGAATGGTTTCTCTGTGATCTGGGCCGCTCTTATTGGCATCCCTCTCTATGTGAACAACATCAGCGCTATTCCTATCGTCAGCGGCTTGATCCAGGAAGGGATGAGCAAAGGATCTGCTCTCGCTTTTCTTTTGGCTGGGCCAGTCACGGCTATCCCCGCTATGATCGCTGTCTTTGGTCTGGTGAAGCGTAAGGTTTTTCTACTTTTCCTGCTCTTGGGCTTATCCTTTTCAATCATTCTTGGCTATCTTTATGAATTCATTTCATTGTTATGGAAATAAAAGGAGGAAAAAATGGATAAAAAATTAGAGGAATTGATTGCTTTAGGGGCTTCCGTATCCGCCCATTGTTGGCCTTGCTTCGATTATCACCTCAAGCAGGTCAAAAAATTACGGCTCTCCGAAAAGGAAATTCATGAAGCGGTGCGCGTGGGATTGAGTGTGATGAACGGAGCCGGAGAGAAAATGGTGGAAAAGATTAAGGCCAAACTGCCAGAAATGCAAATTAAAGGGAATGAAAGTTGCGCAAAAAAAGAAGGCAAGAAGGAAGTTAAGATCATCCCTTTTATCCCCTTTATGCACCTTTAATTCTCTGCATGAAGAGTTTAAAACGGTCTACAAAAAAAGAAAATAGAAATTAACTCAGCATCAGTAAGAGTATGAAAAGAATTGAGTAAGGAGACGAAAAATGAGAAATAAGATGAAAATGGCAATTTTTTTAGCATCAGTGCTACTCACGGCTCTAGGCTTTAACCTGATAGCGACATATGTGTATTGAGATATGGATAAAGGCGGAAACCGCGCAGAGCTTGAATTGATAATCTCGAGAGGGGCTCGAATCGAAAAAGAGCCTCCCTCTCATTTTGTCTTGAATAAAAACCTTTGAGAACACCTATTCTTTAACAAACAAAGAATTGCCGAGAAATGAATGAATAGATTTATAACCAGCTTCCTCATATTAAACACATAAAACACTTAACAAAATCACCATAAGTTGTTATTATATAGAAAGATAGAGGTTGATCAGGGCGCAAAAAAAACTCCCAAAGGGTGAAAGATTAAAGTTGATATGGGGAATATTTAATAAATAATAGCGTTAATAATATTTTAATAGATTGAGTTTATAAAAATACGAGCAGGATCATTATGAAATTCAGAAGCAAATCTCTGATACTGGATGTAAATCACAAAATCAGTACTCAGAAAACCAGTAGGTGGAAATCACGGGGAATTGTGAGAGATTTGGAGCCAAGCCAAAAATGAAATTCCTATTGTTCACGCCCGATGATGTGGCGAAATGGCTTGGCAGCAGTGGTGACCGCGGCGGCTGCTCCGGTGCAGTGGTGCCAGAGCCTGGCATCGCTGGGCCGGACCGTATGATATGTCGGATTCAAGAGGCGTTTCCGTATGAGTGAGAGCGGTAGTGTGAGCGGGAAGGGCGTGTCCCAGTGGAGAAGATGGCTGCAGTCTGTGCCGGTGGCTGCCTTTCTTTTTCTAACATTCTTATTTTCTTGGGGCGTGTGGTGGCTGGCCAGGCCTCTTGTTTCCGGCGCTGGGTGGGGATGGCGCATCGCCGTCCATACAGTCGGGTTGTGCGGGCCCACGGTGGCCGCCCTGGTCCTGAGCGGGCTCCTCTACGGCTGGCAGGGTGTCGCTGATCTGCTGAAGCGGATCTCACGCTGGCGCGCAGGGTTCGGCTGGTACCTGTTCGCCCTCTTTTCAACTCTCATCATCGGCCTCACGGCCATCGGAGTGCATACCCTGGCCGGAGGCGTGTCTCCGCCCATCCAGAAATTCATCCCTGTAATTCGGCATAGCTTGCTTCCGGTTCCTGCCGGCTTGCCGGAGGAGTACGGCTGGCGAGGATTCGCCCTGCCGCACCTTTTGAAGAAGCGCAGCGCCCTCGTGGCGAGCCTCATCATCGCCCTTTTTTGGGTGGTGTGGCACATCCCTATTTCTCCCGCATTGAACCATGTCTCGTTCTTGGGGCTCTTCCTGCTGGAGGCGATCCCCTTGAGCATCCTGTTCAGCTGGCTCTACATCAACAGCCGCGGCAGCATCCTGTTGGTCGTCCTCTACCACCTGGTTGCCAACGCGGTGGTCACTGTGCTGAACATCCCTGGTTCGCCCTCTCTGTGGGCGATTTCCATCGGCTTGAATTGGCTGCTTGCCGCTCTAGTCGTGGTCCGTTACGGAGCTTCACGTCTTACCCGCCAGAAAATCCGATTGGAGTCTGTGTCGATGTAGATCCACCGGCCGCCGTACTAGAGGGCGGCAACACCATAGTAATGGTGGAAGCCGTCAGGTAAGCGTCTTCGCCTCCATCTGGGAAAAGGGATTATAATATGAGTAGGAAAACTGCTTCGAACTTTTAAAGCAATAAAAAAAGAAATATATTCCCTCATAAAATTCATCACTTCCATAAAATTCATCACTTCTTCGGATAGGAATCAAACAGGCTGAACGCTTCTCAAGTTTGACCACAACACTTCTCTTTGATATACGTGTTCTGGGAGGAAGAAATGGCTTACCAATTAAACCGCCGTCAGTGGTTGAAGGCCAGCGCCATCGCTGCGGCCGGGTTGATTTCCGGATCGAATTTTCCTGCCTGCAGGAAGTATACACCTTTTCCGCAAACGTCTTCCAAAGGAGGAGACTTTATCCGGCTCAACAGCAATGAGAGCCCTTACGGAATCTCAGAAAACGCCCGGCAAGCGATAATCGGTTCGATTGACCGGTCCAACCGGTATCCACACAGGCGATATTCTGAATTGGAAGAATTGATCGCTGATAAGGAAAACATATCACCAGATAATATTTTTCTCGGTGCGGGTTCGACCGAAGTGATGACAACGCTTATTCATCTCTACGGAGTGAAAGGTGAGACTCTTGTGGCTGACCCCACTTACTTTGACTTTGTCTACTATGCTCAACAGGTGGGTTGTCCTCTTCAGTCAATTCCCTTGAATGATAATTTTGAACATGACCTCCAGATTATGGAGCAGAGAATCAGTCCGAAAACAAGTTTGATCTATATCTGCAATCCCAACAATCCGACCGGCTCGATAACCCCGGGGGTCAAGCTGCGTTCATTCTGCGAGCGGGCATCACAAAAATCTTTAGTCGTCGTGGATGAAGCCTACCATGAATACGTGGAAGATGAAGCCTATGCCTCGATGCTCGACCTGGTCAAAAGAGGAAAAAATGTCGTTGTCACACGGACATTTTCAAAAATCTTCGGCATGGCAGGCCTTCGAGTCGGATACGGAATGGCCAGGCCTGACATTGTGGAAGAAATGGAGCGGATAGAGAGAAACTTCGCTCCGGTTTCCTGGCTCAGCTTGAGAGCGGCTGTGGAAAGTTATAAGAACGTGGAATTCACCCATTATGCACAACGAAAAAACAGAGAAACCAGGTCGTATCTGTACAAAGAGCTGGAAAGATTGGGCCTTTTTTATGTTCCCTCTCATACGAATTTCGTTTTGATCAAAGTCAACCAGGATAGCCGGGAGATGTCCGAAAAGTTTGAGAGCAGGAATATTCTCATCCGTGCCTTTGCATTCAGCGGTGATTACTGGATCCGAGTGAGTCTCGGGACGATGGAAGAGATGCAGACATTTGCCTCTGCTCTCTCAGATATCGTATGAAATAAACGGAGTCGGTTATTCTTTATTTTTTCTCTGCAATCAATAAAACCAATTGACAGCTCAGCGTGTAGACAAAGCGGTATGTCTTTATTTCTTCTGGCGGAACTTCTGATTTTATGATTTTAACTCTATAATTGTTCAATAATTCGCTAAGAATTGCTTTTCCCTCTTCAAATGTATACTGTGGTTCTGACTTTTTGATGTACAGTTTCCCATCCGGAAGGACTCGTTTAATATCGGTGGCGAACTCAATTATAATTTTTCCATTAGATTTTATGATTCTATCGATTTCTGAAATTATCTTTTGTAATATTTCTTTTGTAAAATAGTGGAGGATGCTTGCACAAAATACGCCTTCGAATGATTCATCTTCAAAAGGAAATCTTTGAGTTATATCAAAAACTTTTGTGTCCAGTTTTGCCCTGAGTTTGACTGGAGTATTGTCCCACAATTTGCGAAGGGCACTTTCATCTAAATCAGAAGCGACGACAGAACCTGCTTTTTTTAATAGATCCAGATTATATCTGCCGTCACCAGCAGCAAGATTCAGCCATCTGCCACGGATTCCAGTTTTGTTTAGAAGGTCCAGGGTGTCTTTATCACCGTGTCCCCAGATAGAAACTTTGCCGGTTTTGAAATAATCAACGCCCTCAGTGAATATGTGTTTTTCTTCTTCTGGTTCGCGGAGTTTTGGTGCTTTTTTCATGAAAGGTTAAATCCGTTCACCACACTCCAGGAAACAATCGATAGCGAACCTTCTGAGCGTATTCTTTGTAGCCGGGAAGCTCTTCCTGCAGGGTTTTATCTTCAAGCGAAGTGCGGAGGATGAAGAGAACGACGATTAAAGAGGCCGGAATGAATGAGTAGAGTGAACCGAGTGAAAGTGGAAAACAGAGGATAAACAGGATAACCCCCACGTACATCGGATGCCGGACGAACCTGTAGGGTCCTGTGGTGCACACCGTATGGCCGCGGTCTTCCTGTATCCGAACCACATCCGAGGCGTATGTGTTTTCTCTAATTGCCAAGAACCCAAAAATCAGGGCTGGAATATAGCCGATAAATCCCAGGACTTTGGCGACAAGAGGGACTTCTGACCAGCCGAAGCGCACCGCATCGAGTCCCGCGACAGCCAGGAGGATTATCAGAAGAAAAGAATAGGCAGCCATTATGATCTTATCCCAGCTCTTGACCTCTTTATTCCTCGACATTCGTTCCTTTAGCAAGCCGGGAGCCTTTATCTTCATCCAGATCAGCACTCCTGAGATCATTGCGAAATACAGGAGAAGGAGGAGCCAGGCCTCAGGCCAGTTGAGCGTTCCTGCGGGAACGAAGAGCAAAGCCAGAATGAAAAGGATAGTCGTTACACCTTTTATGACTTTAACCGCTGTCGAATCCTCTCTGCCTCGTTTTCGTTTCATTGTTTTATGACTTTTTTCCTTTTTTTGTTTGCTTTACTTATAACATATTACTTTCTGCTATTTTTTTGAAGAGAAATCACTGAACAAAAATAATATGAACATATGAAGCAGCTTTATGCACGGGAAAGCCATATTATAGATTGAAGAAGGATCAATTTACTTTTAGCACTCCATATGGTCAAATGACCGATCGCTTCATTTCATTTTAAAGGGAAAATTTTGCCTTTTTTGTATAAAAATCTGTCGCCTCTGTTCAATGGGTGCCAGAATTCGGTCTTTGGAAATTTTGGCTGGGCCAGAGAAACAAAATTCTTCGCATCTGATTCTCTGCCCCAATAATGCATGGGCAGCATTACCCGTGGCTTGAACTTATCGATTGCATACAACTCTCCGCCGTATGTTGGGCTTCCGAAGATCGATAGGAAGACTAAGTCGAATTCCTTCGATTGCAGAGCCATATAATCGATGTTGTCCTTATAAACCGGATTCAAGGCACCGGGAGAATTCCCATGGTCTCCTGAAAAATAGATAGTCAAGCCGTCCACCTCTATCAGGAAAGCTGACTCCGGGATGTTATCAAAATTGTGGAAAATATTCTTGACCTTCAACGGACCAATGGACTTAGACACACGGTCTTCGCCGAAAGCATGATGGCCCTCTGCCTCCTGAGCTTGCCAGCCGAAGATATAAGTGATACTGGGGATTACTTTTTTCCACTCAAGTACATTTTTGTCAAAATGGTCTCCATGGCCGTGCGATATGAATACAAAGACGTTTTGGTCCTTGATCTCATTGGGGTCGACAAATCCATTGGATAATGAGCGCTGCTCCGGCTTCCCCGTATCTACCAGGTAATCAAAAATCATCAATGCGCTGGATGTTTTTACGGCCCATCCCGCGTGAAAGAGATACCAGACTTCAGCTTCCCCACTTTTGAGTTCGATATCGGAAATTTCATTCGAGTCTTCGCTCTCAACGTCTTGGACAATGGTGTATGCGGCAGAGAGATTGACTATAAAAACGGCCAACAAAAGCAAAAAGATGAACTTCATTCTTAACTTCATTTTTTCTCCTTTCATCTTGGAAAAACACCTTTTAGTGTGCTTCGTTCTTCTTCACCTAATTCTGGCATTTTCCTTCAATTCAAAAATGTCCAATCAGCTTTGATAGCTTTCAAATTATATATGAGTCATATAATGGGCAGGAGAGAGTGGTTGAGCTTGTGATTTATTAGAAATTGTCTCGATAGAATCACTCATGGGCCTTGAGAGAATCCCGGGATAGGCTTTCTGAGTTTTATATATCTCGTTTTCCTTGTATTGACTCGTTCACCCGAAGCATTGATGTCCGAGTGTTCCTGATCAAAGTCTCCGTTTTCTCTTATCTTAAAATCGACACAGGTTTTTACTCCTTGTGACGTGATCTCCAACCGCAATGTGTTTGCATCGATCCAATTGCCGTAATGAGGGAGGGGTTCCTCATCAAATGGATTGAACGAATAAAATGCATACTGTTTTTTTTCGCGATGATAATTGATCAATGTGATTACTTCCAGCGTACCTTGTTCCAATTGCCCGACATATTTCCATTGCAGCCATGCTCCGTCCATTACCCATTGAATGGATGAATTCCCGGTGGACTCTTCACCCGTGGCTTGATTCACAGAAATGCTCTTCCACTCACCAACAAGAAAATTTAATTTTTCCTGCATTTCCGACTTTTCCTGTGAAAGCACCGGCATTTTAAAAACAAATAGTACCAGCAACACGATGATAATTTTTTTATTTGTTTTCATTTTTTTCCCATTATTTTATTATTATAAACAACTTGCATTAAATAGGCAATTATGACTTTCTGGGGTTTTCGAATGCTTATTTGACTCTATATGACCATTCTCGAACAGACAGTGCGAACATCCGAACAGAAATAGATATTCCTCATGAAGAAAAACACAGCTTCATTTATATTTTCATTCATACCTCAGCGAATCCACCGGATTGGCTACGGTAGCCTTGATGGATTGATAGCTGACTGTCAGGAGTGCGAGAATAAAAGTAAGTGTTGCAGAAAAGATAAAAATATCCAATCCAAACTTAGTTCGATAAGGAAAATTTTCAAGCCACCTATTCATGAAATAATAGGCAACAGGCCAGGCGATGATATTTGCGATCAATACATATTTTGTGAATTCTTTCATCAGCAATAAAATAATATTAGACACTGAAGCACCAATGACTTTTCTTATTCCAATTTCTTTTGTGCGTTGTTCTGCCATGAAAGAAGCTAAACCGAACAAGCCAAGACAGGCAATGAATACGGCCAGTATTGTAAAATTGTTAGTGAGTTTCCCTGTTCTTTCTATCCTTCTATAAGTTCTATCAACAGTTTCCTCGAGAAAGTTGAACTCAAAGGGAAACAGCGGAATCACCCTTTTCCAGGTATTTTCTATAAATGCAAGGGATGAAGAGATA
>JABAOF010003345.1_pt1 | contig 45068 bp, 26 predicted proteins | sample 7062171 | NCBI WGS metagenome assembly JABAOF01 (sample SAMN14538628, study PRJNA623070) | marine sediment metagenome | biome: marine biome [ENVO:00000428]; feature: marine pelagic biome [ENVO:01000023]; material: deep marine sediment [ENVO:00002113] | place: India: Gulf of Khambhat ... | reverse complement strand
ATGACCTGCCCCCCTGATATCGATCCAGTCTTTGAAGTATAATTGGCTGGACGGAAGGAGAGGGCAATGGCTAGAAAAAGATTCACCTCGGAACAGATAATCACGATACTTCGTGAAGCCGAAATTCTTGTGAACCAGGGTTCTACTGTCATCCAAGCCGTACGTAAACTCGGCATCTCAGAACAAACGTATTATCGATGGCGCAAAGAGTATGGCGGCATGCGGGTTGACCAGGCAAAGCGGTTAAAAGAACTCGAACAGGAGAATACCCGGTTGAAAAAGCTAGTGGCAGATCTTTCCTTAGATAATGCCATTTTAAAGGAAGTCAACCGGGGAAACTTCTGAGCCCGGCTAAAAAAAGCCGGGCAGTAGACCATGTGTGTGAGACAATGGGTATATCGCAGCGCAGAGCCTGTCAAGTTTTGGGACAACCTAGATCGACTCAAAGGCATGTACGCAAGGTGCCAGAGGATGAGGAGCCATTAGTGGAGCGCATAGTATCTCTGGCCAGCCACTATGGGCGTTACGGTTATCGCCGAATCACAGCCTTGTTGCGGAATGAAGGATGGAGGGTCAATCACAAGCGAGTCGAGAGGATATGGAGACAGGAAGGCTTGAAAGTACCGACAAAACAACCTAAACGGGGGCGTTTATGGCTGAGAGATGGTTCATGCATCCGCCTTCGTCCCGAACGAAAAAATCATGTATGGAGCTATGACATGGCCTTGATCAGGACCACTGATGGCCGGGCTTTGCGCATCCTGGTGATCATGGATGAATACACACGGGAATGTTTATCAATGTATGTAGCTCGCAGCATCAAGCATCAGGATGTTTTGGATCAGCTCTATGAGCTATTTCTTGTTCGAGGCATACCTGAACATATACGTTCAGATAATGCCCCGGAATTTACGGCTAAAGCCATAAGGAAATGGCTGTTTAACCTTGGAGTCGGAACTCTGTACATCGAACCAGGAAGCCCCTGGGAAAATGGATACGTTGAGTCCTTTATCGGCAAGCTCAGGGATGAGTTACTGAATGGAGAGATCTTCGATACGTTATTGGAAGCAAGAGTGCTCACAGAGCGCTGGCGAAAGGAATATAACAGGTATAGACCTCATAGTGCTTTGGGGTATAAGCCTCCGGCTCCAGAAGCCTTTGAGGTTGAAAATCTCTTTATGAAGGTGGTACATTGATGGGGGGCGGGTCATGATTAACAAACTGGTGATAAAGGTAGAAGTCTATATTCAATTTGACACTCTCCTCAGAAATTGATAATCTTTTGCCAAGTAATCTAAGGGAATGCAATGGGAATAAAATGCCCTAAATGCAACACTAATAATCCCGATACTCAGAAGTTTTGTGGTGAGTGCGCCACACCTCTTCCTTCCTCGAAGGAAATCCTTGATACCGAAACCCTCGAAACACCTACCGAGGAGTTAACCACAGGCTCTACCTTTGCCGGAAGATACCAAATCATAGAGGAGCTAGGTAAAGGCGGCATGGGGAAGGTCTACAAGGCTCTTGATACTGAGATAAAAGAAAAGATTGCCCTTAAGCTAATAAATCCTGAGATCTCTGCAGATAAAAAGACGATAGAGCGTTTCCAGAATGAGTTAAAATTTGCTCGGAAGATAAGCCATAGAAATGTATGCCGCATGTATGATTTGAATAAGGAAGAAGGCAACTATTATATCACGATGGAGTATGTGCCAGGGGAAGATTTAAAGAGCGTGATAGGAATGATGGGGCAATTAAGTGGAGGAAAAGCTATTTCAGTAGCCAGACAGGTTTGCGAAGGCTTAACAGAGGCTCATAAGCTGGGAGTTGTGCATCGAGACCTGAAACCCCAGAACATAATGATAGACAAAGAGGGCAATGCGAGGATCATGGATTTCGGGATAGCCCGCTCTATTAAAGGTAAAGGCATAACAGATGCAGGAGTGATGATTGGTACGCCTGAATACATGTCACCTGAGCAAGCGGAAGTGAAGGAGGTTGACCAGCGCTCAGATATTTATTCGTTGGGAGTGATTCTTTATGAAATGGCAACGGGGAGAGTTCCTTTTGAGGGGGAAACTCCTTTTGGAATAGCTATGAAACACAAGAGCGAGATGCCTAAGGATCCCAGAGCAATTAATGCTCAAATCCCTGAAGACCTTAGCAAAGTGATCCTGAGATGCATGGAAAAGGATAAAGAAAAGAGGTATCAGAGTGCAGGTGAAGTGCGTGCTGAGCTTGAAAGGATAGAGAAAAGCATTTCCACAACAGAGAGGATTATTCCCAAGAGAAAACTTAAAACAGGATTCCCCAGAAAGCGCTTTCAAACTCTTGTAGTTCCAGGAGCTATTCTCTTCGCTGCCATATTGATAGTCGGAGGTTTTTTCTTCTATCATCGAATTTTCAAAAAAGAAGAGCCTAAAAAAACAAGAGCAATCAGTAAAATAAAATGGAAAAACTCTATTGCTGTATTACCATTTGTAGATTTAAGCCCCCAAAAAGACCAAGGATATTTTTGTGATGGGATGACAGAGGATATCATACTAAAACTATCAGGAATAAGGAATTTAAAAGTAAGTTCCAGGACTTCAGTTATACGTTATAAAAATACAGATAAGAACATAAAAGAGATTGGCCAGGAACTGGGAGTGGCTACTGTTCTTGAAGGAAGTGTCCAGAAAGAAAAGGACAACATCCGAGTGATTGCCCAGTTAATCAATGTTGAGGATAATTTTCATCTCTGGTCGCAATCTTATAATCGGAAGCTAGAAAGTTTTTTTGCTATTCAGGATGATATATCTAAGGCAATCGCCGAGGCATTGAAGATCCATTTAACGAAAGCGGACAACATGCTGCTTCGCAAGATTCCGACTGAAAGCATTGAAGGCTATGAATATTACCTAAAAGGCAGATCACTTTTCTACACCTATGAGAAGTCTAAAAATGAGCAGGCTATTGCCATGTTCGAAAAGGCTATAGAATGCGATTCTTCGTTTTCGCTGGCATATGCGGGCCTCTCATTATGCTATACGCAATATATAAATAGTGGTTGGGATAACGATGAAAAGTGGCTTTTACTAGCAGAGGACGCCGCAAAAAAGGCAATTGAGTTGGATAACAATTCAGCAGAAGCACATTTTGCTCTTGGATTTATTTATGAGAAGCGAAGAGCATATGAGGAACTCGAACGTGAAATGCGACGTGTTATTGAATTGAATCCCAACCATGCCCATGCCCGTGATAGCATGGGGGACTTATTACACAGAGCAAAAGGAGATCTCGAAAATGCTCACAATGAATTCAGATTGGCGCTAATGATTGATCCATTTCTCTTGCCTTCTTATTGGGGAATTTATGAAGTTAGGGCAAAACAAGGTAAATATCTAGATGCAGAAAAGATTTTGTTGCGCTCGTTGGAACACCATGAAAACCATGATATAACAATGATGTTCTTAAGCAGAATATATCGTTTTTCAGAAGAATATAAACGCAGTGTTGAAGTACTCAAAAAAGCAGTGATGTTTAACCCATCGCGGATTGAAATCCACCTAGAACTTGGCCTTGCTTATGCTCAACTGAACAATATAAATGACGCATATTCGGAAGCGAATATAATCGCAAATATTGCCGCTATCCCTGAGGAGGAAAACTTTTCCTATTTTTATCTGCTTGGATGGATTTCTCTCGCACAAGGGAATTGGCAAACCGCCTTAGAGAATTTCGAGCAAGCTCTGAGAATCAGACGTAACATTTCACCAAGCAAGGCACCAGTAAGGAGTGTATACACCGAAGATATTCTTAAAGCAATAGCAGAAACTTATCTGCGGCAAGAAAACTTCAAGGCTGCGATAAAAGAATACACCAAAATGGATGATTTCCCTATAGGAATGTACCAGTTTGATAAATATATGTGGGCTATACGACACTATAAGCTCGGTTATGCCTACGAAAAGATGAACGACCTCACAGAAGCAAAGAAAGAATATCAGAAATTCCTCGACCTCTGGAAGGACGCTGACCCCGGCATTGCTGAGGTAGAGGATGCGAAGAAGAGGCTGGCTGGATTGAAGAATCAATAATCCTACGTATTTCTTTGTGTCGTCTAAGCAAGATTATCCCAATTTAGGCTTATTTTCGAAACTAGCTTCCCGCTAGCAGAAAAGTGGTTTATCAGAAATGGCCATTTTATCCTGGTTGGGAACGATTTTTCTTGTTCTTTTTAAGCACCATCGATCAAAATAAGGCAATTCAAAGCATAACTTTCCCGTATTTATCCCACAAATGACTAAAAAAAAGAGAGCCAGCAGAGGGATTCGAACCCTCGACCTGCTGATTACGAATCAGCTGCTCTTCCACTGAGCTACACTGGCTCTGTGCAGGATTGCTCCTGCCAACAGATAGAAAATAGTAGAATGAGACTGAACTGTCAAGATATTCCGGATTGACTGACCTTTTTCTCCAGAATGAGCAGGATGATTAAACGCTTGTGCATGTGGGCGGAATGGAATATCATATAAATTGCATAGAAATTATCGAAAAATCAGGGAAGAAATTCCATTTTTTTTCGTCTAAAGTCATTGAGTGATTGAAGTGTGTTTCTCTACATTGAAAACAAGCTGCAGGAGAAACGAAGCCGTTCAGTGAGTTGCCGGAAAGATTGTTCCGGAAACTGCAAGCGTGCGGTAAGAAAAAATGGACAGAGTCCAATATAGGTGAGTGATAATGCGAAAATTATCCATCTTCATACTAGTAATGTTACTGGCTTTGGTTGTAAGCTGTGGAAAATCCGGGGATAACGGCCCTGGCAGGAAAGAAAACCCAAGGACAAAATCACAGACTGAAAGGCCCTCGGAGAAAAAAGGTGACCGAAGCAGTCCCAGCCAAAAACCCGGATCTAAACCGCAGAATGTCGAGGATATTGATGTTGATAGTCTCGATATTCCAGACCAGTTAAAAGAGGCCATCAAATCCGGTCGAATCCCAAAGGATCGGATCCAGGAAATGCTGAAACGATTCCAGAGTGGTGGGGGGGACGCTGTTCCGGTGAGTGTTGAGCCGGTCCAACTTAAAAATTTGAACTCCTACCTTGTCCTCAACGGCATCGTCGAACCAGAACGGAAAGTGGAGATCTTCTCCCGTTTGTCCGCTTATGTGAAGGAAATAGTGAAGGAAGAAGGGGCCTATGTCCAGGAAAACGACATCTTGGTTCTTCTCGACGACACGGAAATCAAGATCAGCTACGAACAGTCTAAGATCGAATTGGAACAGGCCAAGCTCAGCCTAGACGAGGCCGAGCAAAACTACGTCCGCAATCAGGAACTAAAAAAACGCGATCTCATTTCTGAGCAGGATTTCCAGGCTCAGGAAGCGCAGTACAAGCAGCGACAACTCGACCATCAGAACAGAATGGAGAGTTTTAAAAATCTCCAGCTCCAGTTGAACTGGACCAAGATCCGGTCTCTTTCTGAAGGCTATATCACAGAACGATTGATCGAAATGGGCGATCGTGTCAACGCCAACCAGCAGGTCTACACTATCGAGGATTTCAAGCCTCTGTTGATCCGTGTGTTTGTCCCTACATCAGACTCCATCAAACTGAAGACTGGGATGCCCGCGGAAGTGACGACCGAAGTGATAAGAGGAGCACTATTCGAAGGAAGTGTCAAATTGATCAATCCCAGGATCGACGTCCAAACAGGAACGGTTAAAGTCACCATCGAGGTCTACGACGACTCTCTTCGCTTGAAGCCGGGGATGTTCGTGGAAGCCCGGATTGTCATCGGGATGAAAGAGAATGTTCTTGTCATCCCACGAAAAGCCATCCTGTATAAACAGAATTTGACTTATGTTTTTGTTATGAACCGAAATCAAGTATCCCAGCGTGAAGTCACTCTGGGCCTGACCGAGGAAGACGACGTGGAAATTCTCAGTGGTCTGCAAGAAGGCGAAATCATCGTCGTTGTCGGAGTCGAAGGGCTCAAAGACGGACAAAGAGTTGACGTGATTCAATGAAACTCGTCAAATTTTCCCTCAACCGTCCGGTGTCCATCTCCATGTTCACCGTCGCCGCAGTCATTTTCGGTTTCATTGCTTATACTAAACTCAATCTGAACCTGCTGCCTAAGATATCCTATCCTACTCTCACCATCAAGACAGAATACCCCGGCACCGCTCCTTCGGAAATAGAGAACATCATTTCCAAGCCCATTGAAGAGACCTGCGGAGTTGTGGATAATGTCATGCGCATTTCATCGGTCTCCCGTGCGGAGCTTTCCGAGGTGACAGTCGAGTTTGCCTGGCACACCAACATGGATTTTGCCACCCTGAAACTCAGAGAAAAGCTGGACCTCCTCCGTCTTCCAGTCGGAGCCACCAAGCCGGTCATCCTCAGGTATGACCCCAACCAGGAACCCATCATGAAGCTAGGTCTGACTGGCGACGCTGAACTGGGATATATTCGTTACATCGCTGAGAGAGAAGTCAAGCAAGCGCTCGAAAGTATAGAGGGGGTGGCCGCCTGCTCCATCTCTGGTGGCCTGGAGGACGAAATCCACATCGATATCAATGAACGGAAGCTCAGTCTTCTCAACATCCCCATCACGACTGTCGCCAACCGGCTAGGGCAAGAAAACGTCAATCTCTCTGCCGGAATTCTCAAGCAAAAAGACAGCCAGTTTTTGGTCCGGACCGTTAATCAATTCAAAACAGTCGAAGAGATCAAAGACATCATCATCGAAAAACGGGGCGACGTCCAGATCACTCTGGGCAGCGTGGCGGATGTGTTCCGCGGTTTTAAAGAACGAAAAGTCATCTCGCGCATCAACGGCAGAGAATGCATTGAAGCGGCAATCTACCGGGCCGCGGATGCCAACACAGTCTCAGTGGCCAACGCTGTCACAGAAAGGCTGCAAATGGTCCAGAATAACATCCTGAGGCCCCGGGATATGGAGTATCTGGTCATCACCAACCAATCCAAATTCATCAAAAATACCATCCATGAAGTCAAACAGACCGCTATCATCGGGGGGATACTGGCCGTTCTGGTTCTGCTCTATTTTTTGAAAAATTTTCGTAGCACTTTGATCATCGGGGCTGCCATACCGATTTCTGTCATCATCACCTTTTTCCTGATGTATTCTTCCAACATCTCTTTGAATATTATTTCACTTGGCGGATTGGCACTCGGGATAGGGATGTTGGTGGATAATTCCATCGTGGTGCTGGAGTCTATCCAGCGTTACCGGGAAAAGGGTGAGGGACTTTTTAACGCAGCTTTTAAAGGAACATCCGAAGTGGCCGGGGCTGTGACTGCCTCGACATTCACCACTGTGGCGGTTTTTTTCCCCATCGTTTTCGTCGAAGGTATTGCCGGCCAACTATTCAAGGATATGGCTCTGACAGTCACCTATTCTTTGTTGGCCTCTTTAGTTGTTTCTCTAACTCTCGTCCCCATGCTCAATTCAATCATGCGTCGTGAAAACCCAAAAGAGTGGCTGACCAGAGTTCTTAAAATTCTGTTCAAACCCCTCGATAATCTGTATAACAAGGTCTATCTTTCTTATAAAAGAACCCAGGACACCACCTTTAAACGAAGGAAAATCATTATTGTCAGTGTACTCGCACTCTTTGCCGTCTCTGTCTTCATGACGCGCTTCATGGGCCAGGAGCTCATCCCGGTCATTTCCCAAGGAGAATTTCTGATCAATGTTGAATTCAAACCCGGAACCTCCCTCAAAGAGAATTCTGCCATCATCGGAGATATATCCGAAACACTTAAGAAATATGAACAAATCGACAGCATTTACGAACTCATCGGGAAAGGTTCGCGTGGAGGTATATCTTTTCAAGAGGAACGGGAAAATCTCTCTGAATTCGTCATTCGCCTGAAACCGGGCATCCTGGGAAAACAGGAAGACCGGATCATGGACCAGGTGAGAGCTGATCTGGAAAAGTTTCCCACCACCAAAGTCAAAGTGTACAAGCCTCGTCTTTTCTCCTTTAAAGCTCCGCTTGAGGTCGTGGTGTCAAGCAACGACCTGGATCAGATTAAAGAGGTCTCCGACGAACTTTTGGAAAAGCTTAGGACTGTGGACGGAATCATCGACCTGAAGTCAAGTATGGAAGAAGGCTATCCGGAAATCCAGATCATCTTTAACCGGGCCGTACTTGCTTCTCAGGACATGACCATCAACTCAGTCGGGTCTCAGATAAGAAACAAGATAGAGGGTGAAGTCGCCACTCGGTTCATTGAAAGTGACCGGGAAATCGACATTCGAGTCCGTCTCTCAGAGGATTCAAGGGACCGAGTGGACAAGATCAGCCGAATCTACATCCGCAACGGCCTGGGCGTGATGGTGCCGCTGAAGGCACTGGCCGAGATACGCATCAAAGAAGGGCCCGCGGAGGTTCGCCGCATACTCCAGCAAAAATCCGCGGTGATCACCGGCAATATTTCAGGTATATCCCTGGATGAGGCCAAAGAGGAAGTCATAGCCAAAGCCGCAACTGTAGATTGTGGCCCAGAATGTTCGATCTACCTGGCTGGGCAGAGCATGGAACAGGATGTGGCCTTTTCCTCCATGCTCTTCGCCATCTTTCTGGCTGTGTTTCTTGTTTACCTGGTCATGGCGTCCCAGTTTGAATCCTTTAAAAAGCCTTTTATCATCATGTTCACCATCCCCCTCGGCATTATCGGGGTTGTGATTGTCGGACTTGTGTTCAGCATATCCATCAATGTGATCGTGCTCATTGGATTGATCATTCTCTCTGGGATCATCGTCAACAACGCCATCGTGCTTGTGGATTATATCGGGCAGTTGCAGAAACAAGGAATGCGGAAGGTGGAAGCCATCAAAACCGCTGCCCAGGTGAGGTGGCGCCCAATCCTGATGACAACGATCACAACAGTCCTGGGATTGACACCCATGGCATTGGATTTCAATGAAGGATTTGAAATCCGCATCCCTCTGGCGTTGACTTTGATCGGCGGATTGATCTTCGGAACGTTTCTGACCCTGGTCTTTATCCCTCTTGTCTATAATACAGTGGTTCGGGATCCCGCAGCCGCTGATGAAAAGGAAAGTCGTTTGATGCGCCTTCTGAAAAGCGCCAAAATGAGCCTCTCTCCAGAAAAGGTGAAAGGGAGTAAACAATGAATTTACCAGAATTTGCGATACGCAAACCTGTCACCATAATCGTGGCCATGCTCATCTTTATCACCATCGGTGTTATTTCGATCCTCAAGCTACCTCTGGAGATGTTGCCTGACACGTCTTTTCCTGGTCTCATGGTGCAAATCTCCTATCCTTCTTCTTCTCCAGAAGAAGTGGAACGCGTCATCACACGGCCCCTGGAAGACAGAATGGCCACCATCAACAATCTGGAGAGTTTCAGCTCCACCTCCTCCTCTTCATCATCCATGATCCACATGCAGTTCAAGACAGGAACCAACATGGACCTGGCCACCATGGAAATTCGCGACAAGATCGACCTCGTCCGCGGTGATCTGCCCGATGATGTCGAAGATATCCGCATCCGCCGATTTTCCATGAATGACCGGCCCGTGATCAACTTCAGTGTGACACTACCAGGGGACCTGGAAAACCTTTACTACTGGTCAGAAAACTACATCACACAGCAGTTGGAACGGATTGAAGGTGTCGCCAACGTGGACATCCGGGGAATCCGCAACAAAGTTTTGACTATCTATCTCAAACCCGAGGTTTTCTATTCGTCGTCCATTCGCATCACCGACCTGACCGACACCATCCGCAATAACAACATCAATATTTCGGCTGGATATGTCGAAGATGGAGCCATGCGCTATGTGGCCCGAATTCCAGGGGAGCTCAAGATACTGGAGGACGTGAAAAGCCTCCCTGTCAGTAACAAGGGATTGACCATCGCGGATGTCGCCCGTGTGACCTACGATTATCCTCCCAAAGAAGACTTCAACCGCTTGGATGGGAATGAAACTGTCCGCTTTCAGATCTACCGGGCATCCAACGCCAACATCGTGGATGTATGCAATAACGTTAAGACCACCATGGCGCGGATCAAGGAGACACAACCAGAGCTCCAGAATCTGACCACTATCTTCTATCGAGACCAATCCGAAGATATCCTCAAAAGCCTTAAGGATCTCACTCTCTCCGGAATCATCGGCGGCCTTATGGCAGTTGTCGTTTTACTATTCTTCCTGAGAAAAATCAGGAGCACAATCATCATCGCCATGGCCATCCCCATGGCCATGGTGTTCACATTCAGCTTCATGTATCTTTACCGGACTGTCCTTCACGCTGACATCACCATCAATATCATCTCCCTCAGCGGACTGATGATGGCCGTGGGCATGTTGGTGGATAATAGTGTCGTGGTTCTGGAAAACATCTTCCGACTTCGACAGGAAAAAGGATATTCCCCCCTGCAGGCGTCTTTGAAAGGAGCCGGTGACGTCGCTCTGGCTGTCACGGCTTCAACCTTTTCGACTCTTGTTGTTTTCATCTCGTTGAGCTTTGTGTCCCAGTCAGGATTCGGTCGTTTCATGAAGGATTTTGCGATGACCATCTCCCTGGCAATGATCGCCTCACTGATCGTTTCCCTCTCATTCATTCCGCTGGCAGGAAGCCGCATTCTTGCCGGTAAAACCAGAGAGAAAGCCCGTTGGCTGGTCAAGCTGACCTCCTTTTATGAACGCATCCTCAGCTTCACCATAAAGAACTGGAAAACCAAGCTCCTTATGGTTGGCCTTGCCGCAGGAATCTTTTTTATCTCTTACCAAACCCTCAAAAACATCGAACAAGGATATATGCCTCGAAGTGACGAGCGAGAGGTCAATGTTTCGGTCTTTATGCCGCGCAGTTTTACTCTGGACGAAATGAAAGCCCTCTTCCTGGGTTTCGAGAGGCTCCTTTTCTCAAATAAAGAGGAATTGGCGATAAAATACGTGACAACCGAATTCGGCGTACGAGGTATGCGGCAGGGTCGCTTCCGAGGGCGTCTTGAGCTGGCCCTGGAAGATGAAGGACCATCCGTGACTGAGATCAAGGAGAGACTCAAGGAACTCCTGCCCCGACGAGCCGGTATCACCTACGAATACGGGCAGCGATTCGGCCGCGGCGGGCATTTCAGTGGAGTGTCCGTGGAACTCATCGGTCTGGACTACACCAAACTGACAGAGCTAGCCCCGATGGTCATGGAAAGGCTCCGAACCGTCCCAAATGTGGAGGATATAACCAGTGACCTGGAGGGTGGAGACACACAAATCATGGTCCAGGTGGACCGGAAGAAAGCGGAGAGTTCAGGAGTGAGCAGTCAAATGGTGGCCCGCACCATTTCCTCCTCTCTTTCTGACCGGCCTATCGGGAAGTTCAAAACAGAAAATCGTGAGATCGACATTATATTAAAAATCCAGGGAGAGGAGGGATTCAACGAAGAAGACCTCCGGAACATCAGCCTGCCAACCCAATCCAAACGGATCCCGATCTCCGCCATCACAAACATCTCCTACCGGATGGGGTCGAGTTCCATCCGCAAGGAGAATAAAAAGTCAAAACTGAACATCCGGATCAACACCAAACGGGAAGGGATGATGGCCATCTCTGAGGACATTCGTCAGGCGATGAGCACCGTCGAACTCCCAGACGGTTACACGTGGAGTCTGGGGGCTGGATGGAGGCGCTTTCGAGAATCCCAAGGAGAATCCGGCTTGGCGATCATTCTCGCTCTAGTTTTTATCTACATCATCATGGCCTCACTTTTCGAATCATTCGTGACTCCATTCACGATTGTGATGGCTGTGCCGCTGGCGATGTTCGGTGTGGCCATGATATTCACCATCACGAACATCACACTGAACACCACTTCCTATCTTGGCCTACTGGTTCTCTTCGGGATCGTGGTCAACAATGGGATCATTCTCATCGACCATATCCGGACACTACGAAAATCCGGGATGGGCAAGAACGAGTCCATCATCCAGGGAGGCAAGGATAGGATGCGGCCGATCATCATGACGGCCATCACAACAATTTTTGGCGTTCTGCCGCTGGCTCTCCCCTTTCTGCTTCCCCAGTTATTTGAGGCCGTGGGACGAAGAGCACAGATGTGGGCGCCCATTTCTGTGGCCATCATTGGGGGGCTGACTACTTCGACGTTTTTCACATTGCTCTTTCTACCCACGTTCTATTCTATTTCGGATTCCGTCGCGACGAGATTCAAGTCCTTTTTGGGCTTCAAAAACTCAAAAGTTTAATTCGAATTCTCGAACATCTCATCTGCCATTCGGGCAACAATACTGGTCCGCCAAAAGGGAAAATCATTGATTATTCCGAAAAATTCTTCGACCTTCCTCTAAAGGATTGTTTACTCCCTCTCGCACTGGACAAGGCCTCAGTTCATCTCTTATGAGAGCTAAAGCGGCCATCTCCTTGATTGAAAAATAAGAGAAAAATGGATTTTTGATTTCTTCAAGAATGATTTTTGATTATATCGAGAATGAAGTAAAGTAATGAAAGGAGACTGAATGAAACGATTGAGAAAAGTTCGAAGTTAATTATCATAAAGAACGAAGAAAATCTATGATGAGGGTAGGATTTCTACTTCACTATCGCAAGATATGAAGCTGAAGTCATGAATAATCCTATAAAAAAGACGAAGGAGTTGGTGATGAAAAAAATCATGCTGGCACTCATACTTGTTCTCCTCTTTTGTTTTTGCGGAGTAAGGTCGGATAAGGTAGAAAAAAACACTGAGGATGGAGTGGAAGTGGTCTTCAACCACCTGAAGCCATACAAATTAAAGGGGCAGCCGTCGACTTTCACTCTGGAAGAAGCGTTCACCATCGATTTTGAAAAGGAAGACCTGGCCAGTCTCGGAATCGGAGAAGTCCAGGGATTTGACGTGGATTCGAAAGGCAGCGTTTACTGCCTCACCGAATCCCAAATCTTCAAATTTGATAATCAAGGACATTTCATCCGAAAATTCGGGCAAAAAGGCCAAGGACCTGGTGAGTTTATCTATCCAGAAGAGTGGTGGGTAACAGAAAACGATGAGTTCGCTCTTTATGATAGAGCCAACAGCAAGTTTATTTTTTTCAAGGCAGACGGGGAACTCCTCAAGGAGATAAAAGTTACATCCAAAATGCTTACTGCAGGAATGGTCAGTCTGGTCTTGCCTGGCAGTGAAGGATTCCTGTTTGATGAGAATTTGTTCGACCGCGAGGTGGATAATTTTAACGTTCAACTGGTCATCCTTGATGCGGATTTCAATAAGATAAAGGTACTGAAGGAGAAAGTGAACAGAGCGAATCCCTTCAAGAGCGCCAAAATCAATCTCTTCACAACAAACATCAGATGCCAGATATCCGGAGACAAGATCTACTCCACAAGTCAGGAAAGCCCGGATTTTGAAATCAACATTTACAATTTTCAGGGAAAAAACATAAAGACAATCAGGAAGGAGTTCAAAAAAGTGAGAACTCCGGAGGATTACAAAACTGAACGAATGGACTGGTATATGGAATCCCCAATGTACCGCGTGCACAAGATGAAGGCTTATTTTCCGGAATTTCTTCCTGCCATTAAAAATTTCTTTGTCGACACTCAGGGAAGAATATACGTCGAGACATACGAAGACGGAGAATCGCCGGATGAAGAGATGGTGGATATATTTAATGCCGAAGGTATTTTCATCGGCCGGACTTCCCTGAAAAAAGCTCAATCAAAGAAATTCAAGATCGACCGCATGCATGCTTTGTACGAAAAAGAAAGCGGATTTCAAAAACTCGTTGCTTCTAACATGATCTGGGAATAAACGGCCTTCTCCGTTTCTCTCTATACACAAATCCTGAGACTTCCAGACTTAACGGGATGAAAGTTTGGGAGCCTGCCGAAGCATTGATGAGCAAAATCACTGAATGAAAATGAATGATAAAAATGTTCCTCTATTAATGGGAAAAATTGGGCAGTTATTTATGCTCAGTAATTAGGCGACACTTTTATTTAATGAGACTGAAGACAAAAGTGTCGTTTCGAGCGACTGAAGGGAGCGTGACAATCTCACCCTTGTGTCATTGCGAGCACAGCGTGGCAATCTCATAAAAAGAGACTTTATTTAAATTATGACTTCATTTCACTCTATGGGATAGCTACGCTGCGCTCGCAATGACAATTGCTACTTATAATTGTTGAGTTCGCAATGACATTACTAATTAGATCTATTTTGCTCAAAGTTACACTTTAAAACTTGATTTGTCCACGTGAATATCGAAATAAGAATGCTTATGCTTTTCATTTTTCTTTAAAAAAAAGCTATAATATCCAAAAGGATTCTGAACAAGGGAAAATGATCAGTTTCTCTTACAAGCACATAAGAGCTTTAGTCAGAACATTCCCTGTTTGTCCAAAACCCAAGGCAGTCGGATTGGAGAACATACCCAATAATGGTCCGATAATCTATGTTTATAATCATATAACGCGCCGGGGAGAGCCCGTTTATCTCGGAATGGCAGCTCCAACCAAGCCGAACATAAGATTTCTGGCTGAGACCATAATCGCCAGCCCGGAATATTTCACTGAACTGCACAAAGAGGTAGAGAATGCAATCTTCCCGCCCAAGTTTCAAAAAAAGGCGCGAAAAAGTTTTTGGATAAAACTGTGGTACTCCAAATTTATCAATATTATGACAAAATACGCGATTGCCCAAGCAAACAGATTGAAAATCATTCACGTTGATTTGTTTGATCCGACCTCAGAGGAAGATAGGCTCAGAAAACGCAAGACCAATAAACAGGCCTATCTAGAGTGCATAAAGAGCCTTGATAACGACATACCCATTGCGATCGCACCCAGTGGAGGACAAACACACAAGACAGTTGAAAATCCCGTGTACCAGACTATCGTTCCAACCCTAGCCAGCCACCTTTTCCAGCGAGGCAAAACAGTGAAAATTGTCCCGAGCATTGTGAAAGAAGCGCCTATGATCACAAAAAAAACATACTGGCAGTATGTGGCCCACAGATTTTTTCCCTACAAAGCTATCAAACGGCTCATCCGCTTCTTTAAGAATAAAAAATATGTGAAGCCCCGTCTGATTGTCGAGTTTTTACCGCCTCTGACTTTTGAGAAGACGAATCCTTCCAAACCTGAAAAGATTGAGTTTGTCAAAAATCTCCAACAATTGATATACAGTTCCTTACAAGAATCCTAGGGGACGTTCCCCAAGGTACCACCTTAGAACAACAATTTCATTAACACTATATTGTTTTATACTCGATTTGCCAAAATGAGGGGTTATTGGGCTAAGGTGGTACCTTGGGGAACGTCCCCATTTGATAAGGTGGTACCTTGGGGAACGTCCCCATTTGATTATTCTTTGACAATCTATTTAAATCGGGTAAAATAGCTATTCCTTGCACAGATAAGATTCAGAAAATCATTTAGAGCTGTCAAGGAGACCGCAGTTCACAATATGCTCATAAAAAAGATAGAACTCCAAGGATTCAAATCATTCCCCGAACGAACCAAGATCATCTTTCACTCTGGCATAACAGCCATCGTCGGACCTAACGGTACCGGAAAAAGCAATATTGTCGATGCCCTACTCTGGGTTCTTGGTGGACAGAGAGCAAAGTCTCTAAAGGGTGAAAGAAGCGAAGACATAATCTTTAACGGAAACACACAGAGATCACCATTAGGCATGGCGGATGTCGCACTTTTCCTGGCTGATGAGAGTGAAGAGCTCATCATCAACCACCGAGTTTTCCGATCAGGTGAGAGTGAATACAGGATGGGCGGAAAAGTGGTCAGGTTGAAAGACATACAGGATGCCTTATGGAATCGGTCCATCGCTGAAAAGGAATATTTCGTCATAGAGCAGGGTCAAATCGGGCTCTTTCTCACATCCAAGCCTGTGGAGAAAAGGCTGCTTTTAGAAGAAGCCGCGGGAACAGCGTATTACAAAACTAAAAAAAGACAGGCTCAGAATAAACTGGAAATCAGCGAGCTCAACCTGACCAGGCTGGAAGACATCATCTCAGAAGTCTCGAGAGCAAAGAACTCGCTGAAGAGGCAGGCGAATGCGGCGATCAAATATCGACAATTGAGAGAAAAAATCAGAAAGCTCACTTCTCTCCATTATCGAAAAAAAATCTTACAAGTCGAAAAGAACCTGCATGACATCACGCACCAGTATGAGATATGCATGAGCCAGGAAAAAGAGACTGTCGCTCTCCTTAAAACGGAAGAAAAAAACCTGGCCGCCAAGAGAAAAGAAGTTTGGGACTTCGAACAATCAATCAAAGACAGCCAGAAAAACCTGTTCGCACTCAGGTCTCAGCATTCTCAGCTGGAGACAGAGAAAGACAAGGAAGCGAAGAGAGCCGAGTTTGTCCTGGAACAGAAGAAAAGAGCGATCACAAACTTAGAAGAGGTTAAACAGGAGAAGCTTCAGATCGCCCAAGAAATCACCGAAGTCGACGAAGACCGTCAAAACACACGACAAACTTTTTCTGAAAAACAAAAAGCTCTCAGCCAAGCGGATAAGGAAAATCAAACATTTCAGAGGAAATTGGAAGGTAGAGGAAGCGCTCTCGAAGCCATGAGGAATGAATACTTCCAGAAGCTCTCTGAACACACAGAAATAAAGAATGAAAACGTGAGAATCGAAAAAGAAGTCGAACTAATCGTTCGTCAGGAGGAAAAACTCAAGGAGCAGCTCTCGAATGAGCGTTCCCTTCTGGAGCAAAAAACCGGCATACTGGAGCAGAAAAGAAAAGAACTCCTTCAAACTCAGGAATCCATGGATGAGAAGAAAAAAGCCCTCACGGCCCATCAAAAAGAATTGGAGAAGATTCTCTCCTCAATCGACAACCTTCAAAACAAAATCTCCGGCTTGAAGGCCAAAAATGAAGAGGAGACTCATCACCTCCAGGCCCTAAAAAAACTGGAGAAAAAAGAAAGAGACGCCGGTGTTTCTGAGGACATCTCCGGAACTCTGGGCATCCTGGCCGACTCCATCGAAACAGATGCTGAACATGCGCCACTGATCGATGTTTTCTGGAAAGATGAAGCCAAAGCAACACTCATTCCAGCTCAAGATTTATTGAAAACTTTAAGCGAGAAAAAATTAAGAGGCAACTTTATCCTCCTCTCCCCTCAAAAAAAAGAGAAAATTCCATCAAAAATCTATGAAGACCCTCGTGTGTTGGGATTTTTCACATCCTATCTCAAGCCGAGCCCAAAAATCATAGACCGCATTCATCTTCAAGAAGCGGCGGTTGTCAAAGAAATTGAGAGCGCCATCCAGCTCTGGCTCCTCTACCCTTCTCTGAACTACATCACACCTCAAGGAGACCTACTGTTCTCCTCCGGACTGTTGAAACTGGGTCAGAAAACAGAAGGAATTTTCACTCTCGGCCTTGAAATAAAGAAGATAGAAGAGCGGCTTGAGCAGATTGAGAAAAAGGTCAAACCTCTCAGTCTAGATCTCGAAGAAAGCACCGAGAAAAAACAAAAACTGGAAGAAGAAATCGAGGACAAACTCACAATCATCGATCAACTGGAAAGAAAGATTGAAGAGATCGAAAAAGAAAAAAAGTATGACCAAACAGAGACAGAGAAAATCAAAGCCAATATCGAAATCTTGAATAACGAAATAAAAGCCTTAACTGCTGACAGAGAGAGCTTGGCCCAAAAAAAAGATTCCCTTTCTCTTGAAAAATTAAGGGAGGAAGAAAATACAATAAAAGAAAAACTAGAGAAAGAAGAAAAGGAAATCGCACGGCAACAGGAGAAGAACGAACAGAAAAAGAAAGATTTCTTTGAACTGAAGGCGGGTCTTGACCTTCTGGATGAGAAAATCAACAACCTGGAACACAGGCTCAAAACACTGAAAGGCAGGCAGGCAAACCTTGTCACTAAAGAGAAGTCTCTTCAGGAAGAAATTCAGAATTGCGAGAAGGACAAGGTCCAGGCTAAAGAAACCATTAAAGACATTACAGATAAAGTGAAAGAGCTCGAAAAAGACCGGGGAAAAAAAGAAAAGGAACTCAGTCAGAACGACTCTCTCCTCCAGAAGCTGGAAACGGAGCAAAAAGACCTGGAAGAAAAAATAGACCAACTAAGAGAAGAAAGCGAAGCCAGGAAAGAAGAGCGAGTCAAACGGGAAATCAGCAAGGCGGAGATGGACAGAGACCTGGTGAATCTTGAAGAGAGCTGCTGGCAGGACCTTAAAAAAACTCTCCAGGAAGTCAAAAAGGAAATTCCTGAGGAGAAGGTCCCAGATACGCAAATCGATGAAAAACTGGCAGAGCTCGAAGAAAAGCTTCAAAAATTCAAATCTGTCAACTTAATGGCAGAAGAAGAATACACGATCCAGAAAAAAAGATTTGATTTTCTCATCCAGCAGAAAAAAGACCTGCGGGAATCCATAGATACAACACGCGAAGCAATCAAGAAAATCGACCAGGAGAGCAAAACTCAGTTCCTGAAAGCTCTGACAGAGGTCAACACACATTTCCAGGATGTTTTCTCTATCCTGTTCAACGGAGGCGCAGCTGCGCTATCGCTCTCAGATGAGAGCCATCCTTTAGACAGCGGGATAGAAATCAAAGCTCAACCCCCAGGGAAAAAAGTGCAGACTCTCTCTCTTCTCTCAGGAGGGGAAAAGAGCCTGACCAGTCTGGCATTTTTCTTCGCTCTCTTCCGGTATAAACCCACTCCATTCTGTGTGCTGGATGAAGTGGATGCCGCTCTTGACGACGTCAATCTGGCACGGTTTTTAGAGCTGATGAAAAAAATCAAAGAGCAAACACAATTCATCATCATCACCCATAACACTAAAACCATGGAAGTGGCCGATTATATCCACGGAACAACCATGGCTGAGCCGAATATCACCAGCCTCTATTCCATAAAACTTGAACAAAAAGGGGAAGACCTCTAAAATAAATCCAAATTGACAAACATATCAACATGACAGAGAAGTTGAATCACTGTTTTGGGATTGAAATAGCAAAAAGGAGGATATCATGTCTATTTATCTCTGGATAATCCTTGCTTATCTTCTCGTTCTAACCGGGTTTAACTTCTACAGAGCCAGACGTGTTAAAAGCCAGGAAGATTTCATGGTTGCCGGTCGAAGCCTGAAGACTGGAGTCATGGTTTTCACGTTGATCTGTACCTGGATTGGCTCAGGAACTTTTATCGCCGGCGCAGAATTTGCATCCAAAGCGGGCCTTTCCGCTCTTTGGATGGCTGCAGGTGCCTGGGTGGGAATTGTCGTCATTTACTTTCTGGCTGGTAAAGTCCGTACGTTCGGCCAGTACACCATCGGCGACATTCTTGAAGTCCGTTATGGACCAACTGCCAGGCTAGTCGGAGCCATCGCTCTCATCATCTCCTTTACAGCTATCGTCTCTTACCAGTTTGTCGCAGGAGGTTTTATCCTCAATGTGGCCACTGACGGCGCCATTGCCAGTTCTGTGGGCACGATCATCGCCGCTGTATTCGTTATCCTCTTTACCGCTCTGGGCGGAATGATCGCGATTGCCTACACAGATTTGCCAAACGGCATCATCATCCTGCTTGCGTGTTTACTGGCGACTCCTTTTGTTTATCTCGCTGTGGGCGGATTCCCACAAGCCACTCAAACGCTCGACCCAGGATATTTTGCCGTGGTTAACGAACAGTTCGGTACGCATCCCTTTCTCAAAGTCGGCGGGTTTTTTCTAGCTACTATGCTCCTTCTCATGGGAGTCCAGAGCATGTACCAGAAATTCTACAGCGCCAGAACTCCTAAAGACGCTAGAAAGGCTGTTATTCTCTGGACTGTCGGAACAGTATTCGTGGAAACTGTCGTCGTTGTTATTGCGGTTTTCGCTTACAGCAAATTCCAAAATCAGCTCGACCTGACAATTCCCAAGGAAGGCGGAAAAGTCGTGCTCATGGCGGCCAAAAGCCTGGTTCCTGCTCCAGTGGGAGTTCTCCTTCTGGCTGCAGCCTGTGCTGTAGTCATATCCACAGGCATGAATTACCTCCTTTCCCCAACAACAACCATCATGCGCGATATCTATCAGCGCTTCAAAAAGACCGAGCCTCAGCAGAATGTTATGGTGGCTCTACAAAAAGTATTCGTCGTCGTTATCGGCCTCATAGCGTTTTTCATTGCAATGAGATTGACCTCGGTACTCGAGATGGCGTATTTTGCATATACAATCTACGGAGTGGCGATCACACCAGCCCTGATTGCCGCCTTGGCCTGGAAAAGAGCGACTAAAGCTGGCGGATTGGCCTCCATCCTCTCCGGGACCATCGCCACCATCGTGCTTAAAATTTTGGCAGAAGTCCTCCCCCCGCACTTGGCACCTGAAGGAGACCCCTGGGGAATCCCAATCATATACCCGGCATTGGCTATCTCTTTAGGCTCTCTGATTATCGTCAGCCTGTTGACCAAAAAACCGAAGCCTGAGGAATTAAAACAGTTCTTTCCTGAAAAGAATAAAGGTCAAGCTTGATAATTTAAACACAATAACGAGGAAACGCAACAAAGCGGTAAAGACAGATTTAGCGGCCAGGATGAGCTCAATGGTCAGGACGATTAAATTGATTTTTCCAAAAAAATAAAAAGGAAGAAGAAAAAAAATGGTCTATCTCTTCAGCATCCTGGGTTATCTCATTGTTCTCTTTTTATTCGGGCTCCAGCTGGCTAAACGCCTGAAAAAAAAGGAAGACTTCCTTGTGGCCGGAAGAACTTTAACTGCCCCTATCCTTGTCGGGACTCTGCTTGCCACATGGATCGGATCTGGGGATATCTTCAGCGTCTCAGACCTCAGCTATAACCATGGCTATTCATCTCTCATCGGAAGCAGCGGGGGCTGGCTGGGCATCATCGTCGTCTTCTTTATCGCCGCCAGGGTCAGGAGATTTGGTCAGTTTACTGTCCCGGACATCCTGGAAGCCAGGTACAACAAATGGGCCCGAATCCTGGCCACAATCGCCACAATCATTGCCTATCTGACAATTGTCAGCTACCAATTTCGGGGAGGAGGCTGGGTGCTGAACATCATCACCGAGGGAAAAATTTCCATCAAATCCGGAATCATTATTGTGGCCGTCTTTGTCATCACGTACACACTGCTTGCCGGGATGATCTCAGTCGCCTACCTGGATATTTTCAACGGAATCATCATGATCACGGGAATCTTCCTCGCTCTTCCATTTCTCATCCAGCAGGTGGGAGGAATGGATTATATCGTAGCCAATGTCACCCCCAGAAGTCACCCTTTCCTAGGAAATATGACTTTGACTCAGGCCATGGGGTATTTTTTTCCGACATTCCTCCTGGCTCTGGGCATGGCGAACACCTATCAACGCTTTTTCTCGGCAAGGGATGAGAAAGAAGCGAAAAAATCCGTTATAGGCTGGGTGATTGGAGTCATATTACTCGGTGTTGCTTTGCAGAGCCTGGCTGTCATCGGAAGCAGCTATTTCAAGGGCCTTGAAGCCAAAGAAGCCGGAAAAATTATTCTCCTTGTGGCCCATAAGGGAGTGCCTGTGGTAGTGGGATGTTTCCTGTTAGTGGCCATTATGGCCATCATCATCTCCACGGCGAACAGCTTTCTTCTGGTTCCTGCTACGAATGTGATTAGGGATATTTACCAGAGGTTCATCAATCCTGATTTGCCGGATAAAAAAATGATCCTCTACTCAAGATTAACGGTTATTGTCTTGGGCTTTATATCTTACTCTCTGATCTCCTTTTTTCCCCGGATTCTGGATGCGGCATACGCCGCATACACGGTTTACGGAGCCGGAATCACTCCCGCTTTAATCGCGGTGTTTTTCTGGAAAAGAGCCACTGTCCAGGGCGGAGTACTGTCCATCCTGGGTGGGCTGACAACAACCGTTGTCTGGGAAACCATCAACAAAATCCAGGGTCACCTTCCATTGAGCATCCCCGCCATCTACCCGGCTCTGCTCTGCTCCCTCGCTCTCCTGATCGGAGTCAGCCTCATGACGCCCAAGCCTTCGCCTGATAAATTGAGTGCGTTTTTTAAAGAAAGGAGGGCCGCTTGAAAACAGGAATTGTCAAGGATTGGCGGTACATGGAACACGATATGGGGGCTTTCCATGTGGAAAATCCCCGGAGGATAGAAGCCATCTACCGCATGGTGGAAAAAGACATTTCCTTTCCTTATGCGGAAATCGAACCCCGTCCAGCTGAGGAAAAAGAAATCCAGATGGTTCACACCTCATCCTACATAGAAACCATAAAAGAAACTTCAGGGACAGGAAGAGTCCAGCTTGACCCTGACACTGCCACTTCTGCCCGCTCGTATGAGGTGGCCCTTCTCGCCGCTGGTGGACTCCTGAAAGCAATAGACCTTGTTATGGAGGGAAAAATCCAGAACGGTTTTGCTCTCGTCAGGCCACCTGGCCATCATGCCGAAGCTTCACGGGCCATGGGCTTCTGTCTCTTCAACAATGTAGCCGTGGGGGCTGAGTACCTAGTTAAAAAATTCGGTATCAAACGCATCTTGGTGATCGACTGGGACCTTCACCATGGAAACGGAACCCAGCATTCTCTCTACGACAGGAAAGACATTCTGTATTTCTCCACGCATCAATTTCCACATTACCCCGGAACAGGATATTGGGATGAGACCGGTCAGGATAAAGGGAAAGGATTTACAGTCAATGTTCCACTTTCTGGAGGAAAAACAAACGAAGACTATCTCTTTATATTCAGAAAAATCCTTTCGCCAATCGCGGCTGGCTACACGCCTGAATTCATCCTCGTCTCCGCAGGATTTGATATTTATAAAGACGATCCATTGGGAGGGATGTTGATCAGCGGGGAAGGATTCGGAGCTCTCACCTCAGAACTCATGACTTTGGCCAAGAAGTTCTCCAAAGACAGGATTCTTTTCACTCTCGAGGGAGGCTATGACCTGCATGGGCTCCAGGAAGGCGTTAAAAATGTTCTGCTTCATCTTGGAGGAGAGGGAAAAAAACCAGAGATTGGAGAAGAAATATCCCCTATCACTGAAAAGGAACTGGCACCGGTCTTCGAAATCCAAAAGCAATTCTGGAAGCTCTAGCCAAAAAAAGGGGATAGGGCCCTTTTTATTAAGAAGGGGGATAGTCCCACTTCTTTTTAGAAATAATGACTAAAAGGGACAGTCCCCTTTTTTCCTCCTTTTTTCCTTTTTTCTAGGGAAGCGTCCCCATCTTCTGACATCCGTCATCTTATAAGGACATAAATTGCCCCCAGAACCAACAGGGTTAAGGGAAGAGGAATTGGCATAGTATTTGCATAATAGTATGATGTGATATACTAATAAGAGTTAAAAGGAGAAGAAAAATGAAAAAAATTGCCATATTTTTTTCAACACTTCTAATTTTTCTATCTCCATTGGTTGCCGAAGAGACAGAATACACAAACAACTCATTCGCAAGATTCAGCTTCCTGACAGGAAGCACGTACATCCAGAAAGCGACGGACCTCGACTATGAAGAGGCCGTGGTGAACATGCCGATCAGTGAAGGAGACAGGCTGAGCACGACTGATGGGCGGGCGGAGATTTATCTTGGAAATGGAAACTATGTCAGACTAGATAAAGAAACAAAAATTGATTTCATGAACCTGCCGAAAAAGGGCTATGAACTCGTTCGCGTTCGCCTCTGGACAGGAAATGCCTACTTTCATGTAGCGTTTTTAGAAGAAGAGAAGAACATTGAGATCCATACGTCAGATGTCTCTGTCTATGTTCTGGATGTTGGGTTGTACAGAATAGATGTGAGGGAGGACCGAGAAACTGAGATACTCGTTTTCGATGGTATGGTGGAAGCCGCTGGGGAGACAGGCTCAGTTTTGATCAAAAACGAGCAAAAACTCGAGGTCTCCAATGCCCGTTTCACGTCCCGTCCCACACAGTTTGCAGCTGTGGCTGAGGACAGTTTCGATAAATGGAGTGCTCAAAGAGATTCCCAGATTCAGAAGCATCTCGCAAAGAAATACCTCCCTGAAGAACTGGAAGATTTTGAGCATGAACTGGCTGAATACGGCGATTGGGTCTACATCGCTCCTTATGGCTATGTCTGGGTTCCTGGCGGTGTGGACACAGCCTGGCGTCCGTATTACTACGGCCGATGGACATGGATGTCTCTCGCTGGCTGGACGTGGATTCCTTATGAACCCTGGGGCTGGTGCACCTACCACTACGGAAGGTGGCACTGGCAGTTTGGACTCGGGTGGTACTGGATACCCACAACCATATGGGGACCGGCCTGGGTAAGCTGGTACTGGGGATATGATTACTTTGGTTGGGTGCCTTTAAGTTACTACGGCTATCCAGGTGTCATAATCAACAATGTCTATTACCCCCGATACAGAGACTCAAGCTACCCCTACCATTCTCATATGATGACTGTGATCCACAAGAATCAGCTCAAAGCGCGAAACGTTTCCCGAGTTGCGTTGAGTGAAGAGTCTGTTAGAAAGCTGGGCAGAATCAGCCTTTCTAACGAAAACCCGTCCCTCAGGCCGACAAAGAGCAAGGTCTCAGCAGAAAGGCTCGAAGGCCAGAAGCTCATGCTCAGGAAAATCGAAAGGCCTCCTGAAGGTGGAGAGACGAAGAGATTGAGTCAATCCACTATCAGGAAACCTGAATCTGTGGATGTGAAAAGGACAGTCAAAAAAGAATTATCAGATTCAAGAGCTTCTGATGGGAGGAAAATCCTTGATAAGAAATCAAGCCCATCCCAGAGCACAGAAGGAAAAGCATCGAGCGCCAGTTCTGCCAGAAAGACAGTTAAAAAAAGCACCTACGGCTATCCACCCTCGCCTGAAATCAGTGTGAAGAATTACCCGAGAAAAATTAAGACCAGAAAATCGAGCTCTCTTATCAACCGCATCACCAGCGGCTCCTCGAAAAGCAGCCGGTCGGCAAGAATAAGCTCTTCATCCCGAAGAAGTTCCAGCAGCTCAAGCTCTAAAAGAATCAGCTCCTCCTCGAGATCCAGGTCCTCCTCATCCTCCGCACGGAAATCTTCTTCGGCCTCTCGTTCTTCCCGTTCATCCTCAGGCTCCCGCAGCGTCAGGAAGAAAAAATAAAAGAGACACCCCGCTTTTCGAATCCAGGATTAACTACCTACATATCATCGAAAATGATGCAAAGTGTTTGCTTGTTTTAGGATTTGGTTAAAACAGAAACTCCTCCCCCCTCTCAAGTTGTCAGGGTTGTCTCACAACAAGCTTTTCGTAATAATCCAGAACCCTCAAATGGTCTTCGAGCGAACACCATCTGTCAGGCGCTGTGTTGGGGAAGAATACCTCTGTAAAAGGAAAGAGGCAGTCGGGAGTCGCCAATAGACCTGTCTTGATATCAATGTCCACAAATTCAAGATTCAGAGGGACTTCAAATTCTTCGAAGACAAGAGGCTCTTCTTCATCTTCTTCTTGACCTTCTCCAAAATTCCTCCCTAGCGCTTCAGAAATGACATCTTGGACTGCTTTTCTCTCTTCCTCTGCTTTTTTCTTCTTATCTCTGATGACTTTCTCGAAAAATCTCACCCACGGAGGTTGGGCGGCAACAGCTCCGGACTGCCGTTCTCCGATAGTCATTTTTGTTTTGTGTCCAACCCAGACGCCAGCACAAAGAGATGGAGAAAAGCCGAGATACCAGGCATCAGAAAAATTATCTGTCGTTCCTGTTTTTCCAGCTAAGGGCCAGTTTAATCTCTTGGCTTGCCAGCCTGTTCCTCCTGGATTCTCTATCGCTCCCCGGAGTAAAGAGGTCATCACGTAAGCAGTCTGAGGAGAAATCACTTCTTCCGATTCAACTCTGGCTTCCTCCAAGATGTTCCCGTCTTTGTCTTCGATGCGGGAGATGAAATATGGTTTTACCCGCACGCCTTTATTGGGAAAAGTGGAATACGCGGAAACCATTTCTATCAAACGCACTTCCGGAGCCCCTAGTGCCAGGGAAAGATAGGGATACACAGAGGGAGAAGTAATCCCGAATTTACGAATGTATTCAACACCTTTCTGAGGAGAGATGGATTCCAGAAGTTTGACCGTCACTATATTCCTTGACTGCTCCAGTCCTCGACGAACTGTCACGGCGCCCCTGTATCTATTGTCATAATTGCTGGGTGCATACGGTTGTTCTGACCACTTGTCGTAGAAGTCGGTGGGCTCGTCGATGATCACGCTGGCAGGAGTGAACAACCGACTATCCAGGGCTGCGGTGTACAAGAGAGGTTTTATGGCTGAGCCAACCTGCCTCAAGGCCTGGGTCGCGTTATTCCATTCGCTATTCCGGAAAGAACGGCCGCCCACCATGACTTTGATCTGTCCGGTTTGAGGCTCGATGGCCAGAAAAGCACACTCGAGGATGGGTTCCTGGTCCAGTGAAACAAGAAGTCCTTTGTTTTCCTCGTCGATTGATTTGATCCTGACCTGGATCACATCCCCTTCTTTGATGATGTTTTCCAGGCTATCGGACTTCGTCCATCCTTTCGTGTAGTCATCAGTTGCCAAAGTCGCCGTATAATCCTTCACTTTTACGATAGCCTCTTCACTCGTGACCGATAAAACGAGACCATCGATTATATCTCTCTCTTCCAGCGAAGGCTTTATCCAAGTATACGGCGGCCAGTTCTCGAGCGAGCTGGCATCCAATTCTTCGAGAGATTCGAGGCCCTCTTCCAGTAAATTCCGCTTGCCATCTCTCCACCCCTGTCTTTTATCCAGCACCCTGAGCCATCTCAGAAGTTCTTCTTCCGCATATCTCTGGTAAGCAGGATTCAAGGTGGTGTAGACCTTTATGCCCTTTCGGTAGACGGCGGCATCTCCATAATTTTCCATCAAATATCTGCGGACTTCTTCCTTGAAATAAGCGGCGAATTCAGAAGTTTCTCTATGGCGGGGAAGCACTTCGAGAGGCTTGGCCTTAGCCTCCTCAGCCTCTACAGGAGTCAAATATCCTTCCGCGACCATGCGTTCAAGCACATGGTTACGGCGGTTAAGGGCATTCTCAGGATATTTATAGGGGTCATAGACAGCAGGTCCCCTAAGAATCCCAGCGATCATCGCCGCTTCCTCCAGGTTCAATTCCGAAACAGTCTTCCCAAAATACAGCTGAGAGGCAGATTCGACTCCGTGGACTCCGCCTCCGAGGTTGAATTGGTTACAGTACATAGTCAAAATCTGCCGCTTGGTGTATCTTTTCTCGACCTGCAGGGCAAGCATAATTTCCTTCAGCTTCCGGCGAATGGTTTGCCGGCGAGTGAAATAGAGATTTGTGACCAGCTGCATAGTGATGGTGCTTGCCCCATGAAGCTTTCTCCCTTCCCTTCGCAGTTTTATCTTGATATCTTCCCATAAGGAGCGCATAACACCCCGCCAATCAAGGCCGTCATGAGTGTAAAACCGGGCGTCTTCTGTGGCGATGATCGCATTTAAGAGGACATCAGGAATGACTTCAAGAGGCACTTCAATTCTCTTTTCTAATGCATATTCTCCGATGACTTCTCCATCATCTGCATAGATGTAAGTGATGATGTTTGGTTCATACTCTTCCAATTCGGAAACAGAGGGAAGATTCTGCCGAAGGGCCATGAATGTCCCCAGAACAGTTCCAAAAAAGCAAGCTGAAGAAAAAAAAGCAAAGATGAAAAGCGCTCTAAGGATTCGCCGCTTAAGAGGCTTTTTAGCGATTCTGGCCTGTGGAACTTCCACGACCTGCCGCGGTGCCGGCCTTTTTGTTTTACGTATCCGAATCGTGAACTTCTTATTCAATCCCATAGAATAAAATATAACAGATTTGATCCCTAAAGACTAGAGTCAGGTTCAGGAATTGGAATCAATCCCTCATCGCTTCAGTAATTTTATTTTTTAAAAAAAGATTAGATGAGATTCACTTAGGAGATAGATGGCTAAATTTTAGTATCAGACTTTATTCATGTCGGAAGGAATAACTACTGAAGTTACTAAGGCCTGACCCCGATTTTATTGAAGTAATCGAGGGTGGTTTTTTCGATTTGTGCACTGATCTCTTTTTTTGGTTTCGAGGCATCTATGTGTATGAATTTGTTTCCCTGGAAACTCCTGAAAATATCACGGACCTTGACCAGATATTCTGCTCGTTCGAAAAGCTTGTCTTTCTTCTTTCGATTCTTGATTCGGTCTAAGCCCTCCTGAGGATCAACATCAAGGAAGAACACCAGGTCAGGTTCGACCACAAATCCTTCATTCACTCTCTTTATCCTCTCCTGATCTATCCCTTTCGCTCCTTGATAGGCAATCGTGGAAAAATAATACCTATCGAGAATGACGATCTTCTTCTCTTTGAGGGCAGGTTTCAGGTTTTTCTCCACGTTTTCCTTCCTATCTTTCAGGAACAGCTCCAATTCTTCTTCAGGAGATAGCGAGTCAGGATGTGCCGCCTTCCTTTTTATCTCACGACCCCATTTTCCCTCAGAAGGTTCGCGGAAACAGACAACATTAAATCCTTTCTGCTGGAGCGTTTTCATAAGAATTTCAGCCTGAGTGGACTTCCCCGCTCCATCTATTCCCTCGAAAACGACTAAAAAGCCTTTATGCACAATATTTCTCCTCAACTTATGAGATAATATCTTCAATGCATTATTAATGCAACTTTTTGCTAACTACTGAGTTTACAATAAGTAGGACAATTGAATTTTTCATACGAGTATGCTATTTTAAAGTATCACTGAATGGAGGACGGGAAATGAAAAAAACCGTTTTTATTGCGCTTATTAGCTTTTTCTTAGGCATTCTATTAGCAGGCTATATATTCGTCTATCTGCCTGAAAGAAATATGCCGAAAAGCTTCTTAAATGAATCCCCATCATCTTCCTCCTTTCTTTATGCCTCTCCAGCGAATCAGACAAAGCCTGACCTCGACTTCGTCAGGATTGCGGATTTAGTCGGACCAGCTGTTGTGAGAATCACTGCTGAACGGGTTGAAAAAAGAAGAGTTGTTAGCTTTTTCGATGACTGGGGAGACGATTTCTGGGATAGATTCTTCGGAACCCCTCGTGGAAGAGAGAGAGAATACCGCTCTCAAGTCGGGGGAACGGGCTTTTTTATCAGTTCGGATGGATATCTGATCACTAACCACCACATCGTGGAAAACGCTGAAAAAATCACCATCTATACTCTTCAGGAAAATGAATACACAGCGGAAGTTGTGGGAACAGACCCGCCAACTGATGTCGCTCTGCTGAAGATCGCTGAGAAAAACCTGCCGCATGTGGAACTTGGCGATTCCGCCCGGTTGAAAGTAGGCGAATGGGTTTTAGCCATCGGTAATCCCCTGGGTTTTGAACATACCGTTTCCGCGGGAATAGTCAGCGCCAAGGGAAGGCAGAATCTACAGAGCTCAACGGCCATTTCCTATCAAGATTTCATCCAGACAGACGCGGCTATTAACCGGGGAAATAGCGGTGGCCCACTGGTTAACATGAAAGGTGAAGTCGTCGGGATCACCAGTATGATCGCCTCTCCCACGGGAGGGAGCATCGGTATCGGATTTGCCATCCCTTCCAACCTGGCAAGGAAAGTCGTCAAACAACTCGAGGAAAAAGGCAAAGTGGTCAGAGGATACCTGGGAGTCGTCCCTAAGGACATCACTGAAGAGGAAAGACAAGCTCTGGGTTTAAAATCCAGGAGAGGAGTTTTTGTCACTAATGTGGCAGAAGGAACCCCCGCGGATAAGGCCGGACTCGAACGTTACGATGTCATCATTGAGTTTAACGGCCAACATGTGAAGAATAGGCATGACATATTATTCATGATCGCGGAAACCCCACCAGGGACAAAGGTCGATATCAAAGTCATTAGAGACGGGAAAGAAAAGATCCTCACTGCCAAACTCGATGAATTATCGACCGGAGAAGAGACGGAACAAACTTCAACCTCATCAGGCCAAGATTTAGGAATATCAATTACCACTATGACTCCTCGCCTGGCACGACGCTACGGATATCGAACTCAAGAAGGAGTCCTTATTACTGAAATCCGCCGTTACAGCGAGGCTGAACGAAAGGGCCTTCAAGCAGGGGATATCATCCTCGAAGCCAACAGACAAGAAGTCAGAGACACAGATGACTTTGACAAAATCATTAATAAACTGAAACCTGGAGATGGGCTTATCCTGCTCATCCGGAGAGAGCGTGATGGAGAATCAGTAGACCTCATCAGAACTATCAAGATTCCAGAATGAAATTTTTTAAAATCCATTCACTCGGGAATGATTTCCTGATTATCGATGAAGCGGAGTCGGAGCCCTTCCCTGACATAGGCAGTTTTGCAGGAAGAATCTGTGATCGTCACACAGGAGTCGGAGCCGATGGTCTCCTTCTCATATCAGTCAAAGACAAAGCGAAAGGTCGAGTTAAATTCCGCATTTTCAATGCCGATGGGACTGAAGCCGAAATCTCTGGCAACGGATTGAGATGCGCCGCAGCCTATCTCTACCATCAGAAAAAAATCAGCTCGCCTCATATAATCTTCCTCACAACAGCCGGCCAAAGAGAATGCAAACTCATCGAAGGGAAAAAGAACCTTTTTCACATCCGGATCGAGATGGGCATCCCCCATTTGAAATCCAAGGAGATTCCATTTGATGACGGCTCAACACACGATAAAATCATCGATTATCCCCTTTCCATCAATCAAAAAATATACCCCATCACAGCTATCTCTCTCGGGAATCCTCACTGCGCCATCTTTGTCGACCGTTTTCCGGCCCGCATCGAGTGGCATCAGATCGGACGAGAAATCGAATCTCATCCTTTCTTCCCGAACAGAACAAATATTGAATTTATAAGAGTTCTGGGAAGAGATGTCATCGATGTCCTTTTCTGGGAAAGAGGTGTGGGTGAGACTCTTTCCTCTGGAAGTGGCTCCTGCGCAGCCGCAGTGGCATCTATCCTGAAAAACCTCACAGATAAAAAAGTACAGGTCAGGACAAGTATGGGGTACCTAACTGTAGAATGGGAGAAAAAAAAGGTCTATCAATCCGGTCCAGCAGAGATCGTTCTTAAAGGGAAATTCCTTTCCGCCTAATCCTGACGATTAGAAAGAAAAGGTAACTCCCACACCCATTATCGCTGCGCTGAGGTTGTATCTCTCTGGAGAAGGAAATCCTGTAATCGGCTTTACACGTTCTTCCCCAGCCGCGTAGACGTAAACAAAGTCGATCTGTGTTCGCCCTGTCCGGTATCCGATTCCCCCAATCAATGTGAATTTGTCCACATCGATGTTTCCTTTATAATCTAATGTGTCTTCAGGACATGCGCAGCGGTCGTACCCGAGTCCTCCGCGGAGGATAACTCCTCCTGAAATAAAATATTCGAACCCGGCTCTCAAGATGAGAATATCTTCATAGTTCATGATTTGAGTCTCCTCTATATCTCCAATGCCGGGGACGTTCTTCATGACCTTTTCCACTTTATCCAGGGCTGACCACATAGTATACTGGGCACTGGTCGACAAGAGAAGATTTTCAGTGAGTCTGTAAGCCAATCCTAACTCAATATCCCAAGGAAGATCAAAAGAGGTTTCTGAATCAAGCAGTATCTGAAAAGTCCCTAATAGAGGATCTGTTATCGTGACGGAGGTTCTCCCTTCAAGTGTCATCTTTGCGGGGCCCCTGACACCCAATCCGATGCTCACTCTCTGAGAGGGCTTGAACATCAAACCCAAACCAGCAGAAACAGCCGAACCCTTCTCCTCCGACTTCATCGGACCAAAAATTACATCCTCCATATCAATATTCAATTCCCCACCATAAAAATTCAGGTTGAAGCCAATGGATAGCTTTTCGCTGAATTTATAAGAAAATGTCGGCGTTAGACTATAAACGCCCATAGTTGATTTGAAGGGTTGCACCTGCACGCTCTCTTTCCAGTCGACTCCTCCTCCTGCATAGGGCACATAAAATCCAAATCCAAAAGTTAGCCTGTTGTTTGCCTTATAGGTGAGAAAAAATTGAGGCACTGAGCTCTTGTATCGACTCTCGACTCTTGTTCCATCTGTCGTGACATATTCATGGACCGGGGATATGTAGAATCCGTCGATAGAAAGGTTGAAAGTCCTTTCTTGGTAGACCAAACCGGCAGGATTATGAAAAATTGCGCTTGGGTCATCCGCCACTGCCACAAAAGCTCCACCAATAGCGAGCGCTCGACATCCCATCAAGGTATTGTTCCATCCTCCAGCCCAGAGGTTTGCGGAAATCAGTATAACTGAAACCAGGAGAATGAGGCTCTTTTTGTTCATGAATCCCTCCTTCTTAATGAAATGACTGGAATTTCACTTTTGCCTATGAATTATAAAAAAAATTCCTCTTTGTCAAGAAAAAAGGAAGAAAGCAGGCGGGCCTTCAGGCTCAGAAACAGGAAACGTTTTTAGTGATATTATTGAAAACGTTAAAATGTCATTGCAAGCAACCGAAGGGAGTGTGGCAATCTTATCCTAAATGCCATTGCGTGGAATGAAGCGACGTGGCAACCTCACTCACCTGTCATTGCGAGCGAAGCGTGGCAATCCCTTAAGAGGGAAACCTTCCTTTCCTAAGAGATTGCTTCTTCGTTACACTCATCACAATAAAAATTTTATCATACGAGATTGCCACGCTTCGCTCGCAATGACATTTTTTCCCAATGAGATTATCACAAGCTTTTCTGTTGCTCGCAAGGGCACTTTTATCTTCAATCCCCTTTTGCTTTTTTTTAAAATGCCCGAAGGCATTCACTAGGAGAGGCCTTTTTTTCTCATTCCGAATAATTCAGGTTTGCACGAAGATAGGATAATCAAGCTCTAGTTTTTTGACCTGTTTTTTTCACTAAAGCCTGGTCGAAGACATCATGGATCGACTCGACAAAGATAAATTGCATCTCTTTTTTTGTCTTACTCGGAATGTCCGTCATATCCTTTTTATTTGGCAGGGGCAGGATCATTTTCTTCACTCCCGCTCTCTGGGCAGCCAGAACCTTCTCTTTCACTCCTCCTACAGGAAGCACATTTCCCCTTAAAGTGATCTCCCCTGTCATGGCCACATCCCTCTTCACTTTCAAATCCGTACAGACTGAGATCAGTGAAGTGGCAATGGTCACTCCTGCAGAAGGGCCATCCTTGGGAATGGCTCCTTCAGGGATGTGGATATGAAAGTCATTCCTGGAGAACATCTGAGTATCAATGCCTAACTTATCAGAATGAGCGCGCGCATAACTCAAGCCAGCTTGGGCGGATTCTTTCATCACGTCTCCTAATGAGCCTGTCAAAGATAGATTCCCTTTTCCTTTCATCTTGGTCGCTTCCACAAAAAGTATCTCCCCGCCTGTGGCTGTCCACGCGACTCCCGTGGCCACACCAACACTGTCTCTCTGCAGAAGCTGGTCTTTAAATATCTTGGTCGGTCCAAGGTATTTTTCTATACTTTGAGAAGAGATTTTTGTCAGCGTTTTCTTTCCCTCCGCAACTTTCCGCGCCACTTTCCGGCACACTGAAGCAATCTCTCTCTCAAGATTCCGGACTCCTGCTTCCCTCGTGTAGAGAGAAATAATCTTCTTTATGGCTCCTCTCGTGAACAGGATCATGTCTTCAGTCAATGCATGTTCTTTTATCTGTTTTGGAACCAGATGACGAAGAGCGATCTGCAATTTCTCTTCCTCGGTGTAGCCGGGAAGGCGGAGTATCTCCATCCTGTCACGGAAAGCGGGTTGAATCGGGTCCAGAAGGTTGGCCGTAGTGATAAACATCACGCTGGAGAGGTCAAAAGGAATACCAAGGTAATGATCTCTGAATGAATTGTTTTGTTCTGGGTCCAGCACCTCAAGCAGAGCGGAAGACGGGTCTCCCCTGAAATCGGCTCCAATTTTATCCACTTCATCCATCATGAAAACTGGATTATTCGACCTGCAGCGTCTCAATCCCTGTATGATCTTTCCTGGCAAGGCACCCACATATGTCCTTCTGTGTCCTCGAATTTCAGCCTCATCTCTAACTCCCCCAAGAGAAATCCGAATGAATTTCCTTCCCAGGGCTCTCGCTATGGAGCGACCGAGTGAAGTCTTTCCGACTCCGGGTGGCCCCACAAAACAGAGAATAGGACCTTTAATCTTTTTTGAGAGCTTCCTCACTCCCAAATATTCAATAATCCTCTCCTTCACTTTATCTAGGCCATAATGGTCTTCATCGAGAATTTTCATTCCTTCTTTGAGATCCAGATTGTCGACAGTGTTCTTGTTCCAGGGAAGAGCAAACATCCAATCCAGATAATTGCGCACAACAGCTGTCTCGGCTGATTCTGGATGCATCTGCGACAGGCGTTTTATCTGCTTTTCGAGTTCTTCCTGGACTTCCGGTGCAACTTTTAGCTTTTTCAATTGATCCTCATAGCCTTTGATCTCTTCCTGAATCTCACTCCCTTCTCCCAGCTCTTTCTGGATCGCTTTCATCTGCTGCCTCAGGAAATATTGCTTCTGGAGCTTGTCCATCTCCCCTTTAGCTTCAGTGCTAATCTTAGATTGCACATCCAGAAGCTCAAGCTCTCTGGTTAAAAGCTCATAAACCTTCTTAAGTCTTGTGGCAGGATCCTCTATCTCTAAAATACGCTGAGCTTCATTGACCTTTAATTCCAGGTTAGCAGCTGTCAGGTCAGCCAACCTGCCTGGCTCCTCGATATTAGAGGCAAGGATCATAACCTCCGGAGGAATATCTTTTCCTAAGGAAGAAGCCTTCTCCAGTCCGGTGCGAGCATTCCTTACCAACGCTTCTATTTCAATAGATTGTCCCTTTTCTTCAGGTTCATTGATCACTTTTATCCCTGCTGTATAATAGGGCTTATCCTCTTCCAAGCTCGTTATTTTTGCTCGGACAAGACCTTGAGCTAAAATTCTCACTCTTGCGTCCGGGAGTTTCAGCATCCTCATGATCAAAGCCACTGTACCTACTTCATAGACATCTTCCCTTTTGGGCTCTTCGGTTTCCATATGCTTTTGAGTCAAGAGAAGAATCATCCGGTGGGAGGTAAGCGAATGATCAATTGCGTTCTTTGATTTATCTCTGCCAACGAATAACGGAATTACCATATAGGGAAAAACAACTATATCCCTCAGCATAAGAATAGGCAACTCCTTTGGAATCTGAATTTTTTTATCTTTAACTTCCGAAATATCTTCTATTTCATCTTTATTGTTCCTATTCTTTTCAGTCATAATTATCCTCCGGGTTTATTCCTCCGTCTTCTTGATTTTCATAAAAAACACCTTCATTTGTCCAGAAAAAACCTCCCTCTTCTTTATATAAATCTTCCTCTTCAATTACAATCCTCGAGGAAGCTTCGACTCTCTGCTCTCTCCTGTAATCTACCTTTCTCTTAAAATAGATTCTAATTCTTCCTTGAACTCCAAAACATCTTTGAATTCCCGGTGAACTGAGGCAAACCGGACATAGGCAACCTTATCCAAGGCCTTGAGCTTCTTCATCACGAACTGTCCGATCTTCGATGCTTTCATCTCTTTATCTGGTCCTTCCTGCAGTTTGCTCTCGATCTCTTCGACGATTTCTTCAAGCTTCTGTAGAGGAACAGGCCTTTTTTCGCACGCTTTCAGCAGGCCCTTGAGGAGCTTTTGGCTATCAAAGTTCTGTCGCCTTCCGTCCTTTTTTATGACCATGTAGGGAATTTCTTCGATTCTCTCATAGGTGGTGAATCTTTTCTTGCAGGAAAGGCACTCTCTCCGCCGACGGATGGATAGGCCATTTTTGCTTTCCCGAGAATCAATGACCTTACTTTCCGGATGTTCGCAGTAGGGACACTTCATTCCTCAGCAGCCTCTCCTAATTTTTTTAACTGAAAAAGCGACATGCCCTCCTTCCATAATATAGCATATCCTATCAAGCAAGTCACCACAAGCTGGATAGCATGGACGACTATGGTCATACCCACAGCCTGGCTCTTGTCGATACCGAGGAAAGAAGTCATCCCGACCATGCTGAAATAATGGAATCCTCCGGCCATGCCAGGCGTAGGTATAGATGCTCCTACCATTGTCAAGAACACGTAAGGAATAATGAAGAAGTAAGGGAACGAAAAACCATAAGCTAAAAAGAAAATCCAATAATAAAAAATAATGCCCAGCCAGACGACAAAAGACAAGAGTATGAACACGAGCAAATTTCCTACAGAATGAAAGAATTTTAATCCCTGAATGAACTCCTCGAAAACCTGAAGAATTTTATGGGATACTCCGTGAGGAACAGGCTTCAGAAAAAATGCAATCATCGAGAGAGCCTTCTCTCTAAAAAAATAAAGAAAAAGAGCAACAGCAAAAACAAAAAGAGCAATAGCCACTCCTATTATCCCCCATAGCTGAAGATTCGAGTAAGCCTCCTCTCCTGCCCGAAAATAGGAAGGATAAAGAGGTTTAGAGAGTATAAAAAGCCCCAGCAATAAGCACATTATCATTATATCAAAAGACCTCTCCACCACAATTGTGCCTAAAAGAAATCCTTTACTCATTCTTTCCTTCCGGGCTACGTATAAGGGCCTGATCAACTCTCCCAATCTTCCTGGAAAAATAAAGGAAACCGTAAAGCCAACAGCATAGCCAGAAAACCGATTTGAAAACTTGACTCTCTTTTTCTCGTGCTTAATCAGGTATTCCCATCTTATAGCCCGGGTTATGAAGTGGATTGGAGTGATGACGATAAGGATTACAAAATATTTAAGGTCGACAGTTGTCAGATAGTTTAAAACCTCACTCCATTCAACTTTTCGGAAGAAAAAATATAGAAAAACAAAAGCAAGGAGGAATAAGAGAGATAAGCGAACGACGGTTTTTTTCATAATGAGTCGTCCATATTACCATCGGAAATTTACCAAGTCAACGCAATAAGGGAATAAGATATGCAAAATTTTAGTTATTCGAAATGTATTAGAATCAAGGTGGAATCAGACTAGTTGAGAGAAGAAAACAATTGGAAGATATAGATTTATGCCGACCTATAATAATCTGACAAACTTCAGGTTTTTCGCCTTTCTGAATAGCTGAGTATCAGCAGTGATGAAATCACAGCTGAGTCTTTCAGCCAAAACCATATAGCTTGCATCATAAACGCTTATTCTATACTTACGTGAAACACTGATTGAAGAGAGAAATTCTTCTACGCCTAAGGTAAAGGTTTCAATTTCAAGATTGAATATCTCTGCTAGAGCCGAGGAAGCACTCCTTACTGGTATAGCCGTTTTAGTAGCTAAGACGTTAGCCAATTCATAGTATAAAAGTTCTGGAGCAGCGATTTTCTCTTCACCTGTAATGTGATTCTCAATCAGTTGGAGCCCCTGAGGAGTATCCTGTTCTTCAAAAATCAATTTCAGGATTATTGACGCATCTAAGACAATCATCTCTCTTCTCTCACTTGTCGAATTATCTCCACAGAATTAAGGCCTTTTAATTGCTTTGCATGTTTCTTTCGCCATTGATCGATCCTGGATGCAGCCAAGCGAAGCCTTTTCTCCCGGTCCTTTTCCTCTTTTAGCTCTTTATAATCCTCAAAAGGAATTATCACCGCTAAAGGCCTGTTAGCCCGGGAAATAATTATATGTCTTTTTTTATTGTGTACATCATCTAAGGTGCTACCAAATTTTTTTCTGAAAGTTAAGGCATTTACTGTCTTCACCGTCACCTCCTGCAGGTTTAACTATAATATAGGATATAATATAGTATATGTCAATCACAATCAAGAACATTTATAACGCGAATCTTTGATCACATATACACATATATCAACTAATATCATACCGAATAAGATAAGTAAGCTTTCTCATTTAATTTCAGGTGCAATCCTAATAATGATTATTGCTTACACTCAGCACCAAGATATTCGCTCTCCTCATACCCTTTTCTTCACAGATGTCTCACTTGACCTCAAAAGGTGATTGAAAATCATGAAGCGAAAGGTTTGTTCCTTGTTTGGTAAGCCACGTAAATTATTGTTTTTAGCGTATTTCCAATGATTTTATACCGCCTGAGAGTTTAAGCCATTTTGCCATAATTTCAGCCATTTTAAGTATTTTTTGACACACAGCTGACACACGGGCAGAAGTCTATTTTAAAATAGAGCGTCTGACTACGAATCAGAAGGTCGTAGGTTCGAATCCTGCCGGGCGTACCAGACAACCTCCCCTATTTTCAGCAATTTACCATGTATTGGACTTTCAATCCTAATACCGTAGTTTCAACGCAATTCAGTCATTCTTGTGAAATATTTGTGATATGGGTATAAGTCTATATTCATTTCAATTTGACTCTTTCCCCATTAATTGTTATTCTTTTTCTGAATAATAAAGGGGAACAATGGGAATAAAGTGTCCTAAATGTCAGTTTAACAATCCTGATGATACTGTTTATTGCGGTAAGTGTGCCGCGCCGCTAAAATCCCCAGAAGAAATATCTGTTACAAAGACCTTAATAACACCAGCAGGAAGGTTACCAAAGGGAAGCACTATTGCAGGAAAGTACCAGATCCTTGAAGAACTTGGAAGAGGAGGGATGGGAGTTGTCTACAAAGCCAAGGACACCAAACTCAAGCGCACCGTTGCCCTCAAGTTTCTTCCTCCAGAATTAACACACGTCTCAGAGGTCAAAGAGAGATTCATGCGCGAGGCACAAGCTGCTGCTGCACTGGATCATCCCAACATATGTACTGTTCATGAATTTGACGAGGCCGAGGATAAAACCTTTATATCAATGGCCTATGTAGAAGGCCAGAGCTTAAAGAAGAAGATTGAGTCGGGCCCACTTGAGATAGATGAAGCTCTTAGGATTGCCACCCAGGTAGCCGAAGGTTTGCAGGAAGCTCATAAGAAAGGAGTCGTACACAGGGACATAAAGAGCTCCAACATCATGGTGACTGAGAAAGGCCAGGCGAAGATAATGGATTTTGGATTGGCCAGGGTTGCTGGGGGGACTCTAGTAACCAAAGAAGGTACGACAATGGGGACGATCGCCTACATGTCTCCTGAACAGGCGAGAGGTGAAGAGGTTAATCATCGTACAGATATCTGGTCATTAGGTGTGGTTCTTTATGAAATGTTCAGCTATCAGTTGCCTTTCAAGGGGGAGAAGGATCAAGCTGTTGTTTACTCCATATTGAATGAAAAGCCCAAGCCGATCACTAATTTACGCTCTGAGATTCCAGTGGCCATAGAACAGGTCGTAGGCAAGGCTTTAGAGAAAAATCCTGATAGCCGCTACCAGCACTTGGAAGAGTTGTTAGACGATATGAGATCCATATCAGAGGGTATAGTGCCCGAAAGTATCAAGGCAAGACTGAGGAAAGAAAAGCTACTCAAGAGAAAAAGAGCATTCCTTTATGCAGGCATAGCAGGTTTTCTCCTAATAATGACTGTGATAGTAATTAGTCTTTTCATAGGACGTGCTGAGGCGATCGATTCGATTGCGGTCCTGCCGCTTGAGAACCTCACGGGTGATGCTGGACAAGAGTATTTTGCCGATGGGGTCACCGATGAGTTGATCGGGCAGTTGGGCCAGATAAGCGCGTTGCGCGTGATTTCCCGCACGTCGGTTATGCGGTACAAGGAAACAGATAAGTCTTTGTCGGAGATTGCCCGGGAGTTGAAGGTGGATGCAGTAGTAGAAGGATCGGTGCAGCAAGTAGGCGATAGTGTGCGCCTTCGGGTGCAGTTGATCGATGCGCTCCCTGAGGAGCAGAACCTTTGGGGGCAGACGTACGAACGGGCCAAAAACGACGTATTGGTGATGTACAGCGAAGTGATAAGCGCCATTGTAGACGAGATCCAAATCAATCTTACGCCGGAAGAAAATACACGGCTGGCCAGCGCCCGCCAGGTCAATCCCCAGGCCTACGATGCCTATCTCAATGGTAGGTTTTACTGGGCCAAGATGACTCCACCTGACCTCGATACCGCGCTGCAGTACTTCCAGTTAGCCCTGGAGAAAGATCCAAACTACGCACCGGCCCATGCCGGTATCGCAATGCTCTGGGCTACTCTCTCGCAGCACGGGCTCCTGCCACCCAGTGAGGCAGCGCCAAAAGCGAAGGACGCCGCCCTGAAAGCCCTTGAGTTGGATAGCATGTTAGCAGAAGGTTATTTCGCGTTGGCAGGAGTGAAAACCTATGTCGAGTGGGATTGGGAGGGCGCGGAGCCGGAGTTCCTGCGGGCCATCGAGCTCAATCCCAGTGGTCCGGATGCGCGCGCATTTTACTCCAACTTCCTGATCATAATGGGCCGGCCGGAAGAGGCGATAGCACAGATCGAACGCGCCATCGAGTTGGATCCCTTCAACCCACTGATTCAGGCTATATATAGCATCAACTTGGTGTTCGCGCGCCGATATGGCGATGCGATCGCGCAAGCACAAAAAGCACTCCGAACGACGCCAAACCACCCGGTGGCGAGTTCTGCTATCCAGATGGCGTACCAAGCGAAAGGAATGTATGGGGAGGCACTGGCTGCGACGGAGGCCTTATGGGCCGCATTCGGCCATCGGGAGGTAGTAGACGCCCTCGCGCGCGGCTACGCGGAAGGGGGCTACCTGGGGGCGATGAACCTTGCGGCGGAAACGCTGGCAGCGAATACTCAGACGACCTACCCCTTCGAAATTGCGATGCTGTATATCCGCGCGGGGAAGAACGACAAAGCCTTCGAATGGCTGGAGAGAGCCGTAGAGGCGCATGACCCCAACACGATTTCTCTTGTCATGCCGATTTTTGACAGTCTGCGCAACGACCCACGCTTCGAGGATCTGCTGCGCCGAATCGGCCTGCCTGTAACAGAATAATCCGTAAGACTAAGAAATAAGATAAGGAATCCAAAGCCATAGAGAACTACGAGAAATTCCTCGACCTCTGGAAAGACGCTGATCCTGGTATTCCTGAGGTTGAGGATGCAAAGAAAAGGCTGGCTGGGTTGAAGAGGCAATCAGCATGAGAAGATTTTTTGCACTGATTCTGGGTTTGGCTATAGCGTTAATGTTTGGGTGTGTTGAAAAGTCCGATCAAAAAAATAACCGAATATCTATCACCCCTAAAACAGGCTTCATCGATGTGGGAAAGACAAAGCTTTATTATGAAGAGATGGGGGAGGGCCTACCTCTTGTGATGATTCACGGAGGTGGCTTAAATCATCATATGTGGGATGACCAGTTTGAAGTATTTGCTGAAGAGCACCGCGTAATCCGTTACGATGCACGAAATCATGGGCAGTCCGCTGGTGTACCTGGTGATTTTAAACATTACGAGGATTTACACGAGCTTCTTGAGCAGTTAAACATACAAAAGGCTGCCATTTTGGGCTTATCGTTGGGAGGAAGGGTTGCCATCGACTTTGCCATTGCATATCCTGAAAGGATTTCTGCCATCATTCTAGCCGCTCCTGGAGTGAGCGGATTTGAGCTTAAAAGTGAAATATTTAAGAAAAACTCAACAAGAATGGATGAGGCTTTCAGAGCCGGGGATGTCGAGCGTGCAGTAGAATATTTCCAGCGATCTTGGACAGATGGACCCTACAGAACACCTTCTCAAGTTGATTCCGCAGTGAGGGAAAAGGTCAAAACCATGGCTTTAAATACAGTGAAAAAATGGAATCCTGAAAGTGTTGCAAAAGAGCTCGATCCTCCCGCTGTTAATAGATTGAATGAAATCCAAGCTCCTACATTGGTTGTTGTAGGAAATCTCGATATGCCTGGCATTTTAGAGATCGTGCAATTGATTAAAGAGAATGTTGCAGGAGCAGAAACTTTCACAATTGCCGATGTTGCCCATATGGTCAATATGGAAAAGCCAGAAGATTTTAACAAGATCGTCCTAGATTTTCTCAAGAAACTTGAATGAAAGGTTCAAGAGCAAGGACTCCTGAGGTTTAAGATGCCAGAAAGAGGCTGGCTGGGCTGAAGAGTTAATAATATAGCTTAGGCGACACAAACAAATAAAGTAGATTATTGACTCTTCAACTCGCCCAGCCTCTTCTTTGCATCCTCAACCTCAGCTATACCAGGGTCAGCGTCTTTCCAGATGTTGAGGAATTTCTCGTAATGTTCTATGGTTTTACCATTCCAACTTTTCTGCGTTTCTTACGCATCTATTACCTAGGGTCAACCTCATCTTATATAGCCCAGCGAGCGAAGGGTCTCCAGTTGCTCGGGCGTCAGCGGAGAATCCTTTGGCCTTGTGAAATGCTTTGCTAGCGCTTGATGTGCCTCCCACCTTGCCTTAAGGAGCTTGGTATACTTCTCTACTAAGTCGGGCCGCTTCTCATGAAGGCTGTTCAGGCACTCCGAATCTTTCCAGAGATCGTACAGCAATAAGGGGACAGATCGCTGCTCCTCAGGCGGATCTTCCGGATCTGGATTGATTTCCAGCGAAGCTCCCCAGCGCCCATCGACCACCTCGATTCGGCCACTTAATTCTCCAGTATCCCGATCGGTCCAGAACTCGTCAAGTATCACGGGTCGAGGTTCCCACCCTGCTTCTCCCAGCAGCAGCGGTGCCAGTGACTGCCCCTGCATTACCTCGGGTATTGGTAGATCCGTCAGGTCGAGAATGGTGGGTAGCATGTCGATCATAGAGACCGGATGGCTGAAACGCTGCCCTCCTGAGATGTGTCCAGGCCAGACCACAATCAATGGAATGCGGGATACGCCAGGCCTGAGCATTGGAACCGCTCGATCACCATAGTCGACGTGTGGCGGTACGGGATCACGTATTAGAAGGTTAAAATCAGCCAAACTTCCCGCGCCCACGCTGTGATCGGAAGCGATTATCAGGAGGGTCCGTTCCCACTCCCCGGCCGCCTTGAGCCGTGCGACCAACTTGCCGATCTGATAGTCCTGGTGTGCCATTGTTTCGTCGTAGAGGTCTCGCCTGGCGGTCCAGAATGCCGCATGGTCGATCTCGAGTTTTTTAAGCGCCTCCATGATTGGTCTAGTGCTTTCTGTTCCTCTCGGTCTGACTCGTTCCAGCCATTCATCGGCTATTCGGCGACGTTCTGGGCTGATGAAGAGGCCCGCAAAGGGTGGAACCGGCGTGTGAATTTTATGCACATCGGTCGTTTGAAAATGCACCCAGTACGGCTCAGCCGGGTAAGCCTTGCGCCAATCCCAGAAATCTTCATGAAGGTAGACCGAGGAAACCGAGTTGTTTCCGATACGGAAGTCGCGGAGCACATCAACCCCTCTTTCTAGGTTGCTATACCTGCCGGCTTGGCCATTGGACGTAAAAACCGCAGTTTGATAGCCGGCCCGGTGCATGTGCTGAGCCATCGTCAGCACCTGATCCGGCACAGGATTTCTGCCGTTCCTGTTGCCACCGCCAAAGGCGCTGTGCTGTAGCGATATCATGAACGACGCTGTTGAGGGTCTTGTAAAGCTAGAGTTGCTGTAGGCATGCTCAAAGGTCGCTCCCTCAGCCGCGAGGCGCTCTATGTTCGGTGTCGTGCGTCGATTGTAGCCGTAAACGCTCATGTAATCAGCGCCGGCTCCATCGATAATATAGAAGATGACGTTTGGCTTTTTCGTGGAACGCGTTCCAGACAACGTTGGCGCCGCCCAAAAGGCTTTTGTGCCGGCACGTTCGGCCTCTGTCTCCAACGCCAGGGTTACCGTCTGTCCCTCCAGATGGGACATATCTACGAACTGTTGTCCCCAGTATTCCGGGTCGCTGTAGGTTTCTTTGAGTAGCGTATCTACCTTGCCGTCCTGTCGCGCCGCAGAGATGGTAAACATCACCGGAGTATCCTTGTTCAGCACTCCCAGGCCGACATCCAGTCTTCCCCTCTTGGGCACTCGTACCCGGTAGGCAATTCTGCCAGAGGTACGCATATAGAGGCTCCGGTGGTAAGGAGCGTCCTTCGGGGAGTCGTTCAGAGTGCCGCGTTTCACAATCTGCACACCGGAGCGACCCGTAGCGAACTCGGCATCCCACGGGATCATCCGAACCGACAGGATGTCGAACGTAGCTGCTTCCGCGTTTCTTCGACTCCTGAACCAGATCCCCAAGTCAGTCCAAGGCCCCTGCCATCTCGGCCAGGTCCGCTGAAGTGGCAGCCGGTACGTCTGGACCGTGCCATCTGTCATTAGGAAAGCCCTATCGCCGGCATAGTAGAAAGGAACTACAATCCCGGCACCGTAGAAAGGAACTACAGCCCCTTCGCGGAAACGTCTGGGATTATCTTCTGTGTGATTGAAGACCAAACCGACCGCTTGAATTTGATCTTGGGCACGGGCACGAATCTCCACATACGCCCATTCCTCCAGATTCCAATCGGGCAGTTCAACATAGATTACACCGAACAAGCGCTGATTGGATGGGATACGGTTTCGTGCATTTAAGGGAAGGCGCAGTGCGTCGTCTACCTGGATAGGTTTTACGGCTTCAATCCGAGACTCGACCAGCTTGACCGGTTTCCAGTCCGTCTTCGGCGCGTCGAAGCTCCACTCAACCGGGGTGAGGACGTCTTCAGGAACCTCTGATCCTTCGATTTTTGCATCATCAATATGCTCTTCAAGATGAAGCGGAACTTCGGCTGTAAGAAGCGGCTGATCCGATTCAGGACCAGAGCAACTAAATGCCATAAACATAATGGCCAGAGTTAGAAGCGTCAAGCCTTTTAGCTTAAACATCTTTACCTCCCTTTATTGCACACCAGGGGGACTAAAGAGAAATTCATGGTTAGTATATGGAGTGCAAAGCTTGACATCGACTTTTCCCATCAAAGCTATCGTATCTATTATCACAGTAGGGATGTGGTGTCAAGTGAACAGGAAAGCGGACCTCTCCTCATGTCACCAAATTGTCACCAGAATTGCCTAAAATCGCCTACGCTTGCGTATGGATGCTTAAAGCAAAATGAGGATTTAACAGAGGAAGATCAATTTTTCAGGCGGGACTCGGATCCAGAGGTTGGGGGTTCGAGACTCCTCGCTCACCCCTCACTTTTGATTTTAAAACTCCGCACAAAAGGTTGATCTGCCCCCCTAAAAACGGTACAGGAG